>Ga0208408_1000088_pt1 | contig 65349 bp, 51 predicted proteins | sample ETNtaG_4_FD_185776 | JGI IMG/M metagenome (GOLD analysis project Ga0208408, IMG submission 185776) | Marine microbial and viral communities from oxygen minimum zone, Eastern Pacific Ocean - ETNP201406SV67 (SPAdes) (version 2) | ecosystem: Environmental > Aquatic > Marine > Oceanic ... | reverse complement strand
AAGAGGTCTGCAATTCTGGCTGCCACTGCTTCCTTGTAATCCAGAGGATGAAGATCACCGTCTGCAAGCAATCGTCGGGCCTGGTCAACTGACTCAATGATGAGCGGCCCACCATGCTCCTCACTACGGCCGACTGGCATCGATGTTGCTCGGACGAACACGATGTGTTCGAGGATATCATGAACTGGCGAATCCGGTGATGCGGGGTCAAGATGGGCACCTCGCATCAATTTTCTAATCCTCCCTGCTCCATGATGGAGCAGAATTGCCCCCTTAGGGTCAGATTTTGACATCTTCTCGTCGGCACCTGCAACTTGAACCCCAGAACCACCAATGACCGAAGCGTCCATCCTACCGGTTGCAGAACGAAGACCTGGAATGATTGGCGTATGCACGCAGGTCGCCTTGGGAAGACCAAGGCGGTCAGCCACGTCACGCATGTACATGTGCGCCTTTCGCTGATCCATCCCCCCGAGCGCCACATCGATGTCCATCGTGTGGATGTCCTGAGACTGCATAGCAGGATACAGGAACTTGGACGTGTCCCCATCGGCATCACTCTCATCGCGTCCCATGATGCTGAAGGTCTTGCGGATCCGAGCCAGACTGACATTCTTCATGTGCCTGATCACTCCTGCCCAGTAGTCGCCGTCATCAACCAACTGCGAGGCTCGGACAAAGCTCACTTCACCGGGACCGTCACCTTCGGGAGGATCATCGAGCAGACATCGGAACACCGATTCCATGTGCACTGAGGCGACTTCGATAGACTCAAGTGAGCCTCCAAGTTTGTCATTGATCCACCCATGCCAATCGGCTAGCAGAACGGTGAGATGCAAATCTGCATCGAGGAATCGCCTCATTCGCTGGCTAAGCACCAACCAGCCTAGATGAGCATGGCCTGAGGGCTCAAAACCAATGTACGCCTTGATAGGTCCCCCGCCAAGACCTCGACCCGAAGCCAAGCAGGATTCAAGGTGCTCAGCACCTACAACCTCACTGACACCATCGAGGATCAATGAACGGCGCTCATCAGGAGTCAGCCACTCACCCCATGAGTTTACTCAATTTCTCAGAGCGACCGAAAGCCTTCGTGATGTTCTCATCGGTCAGAGCAGATTTAATCTCCTCGACAAGAGCGTGACCTTGCTCAAGGACATCAGTACCCAAATCACTCACCTTCTCGATATAGGAATTCCATTCATTGACGCGAGACATTGATTTGGCGCGACGCTTCACACGTTCTTTCGCCTTGTCGCCACGCTTCTTCCCATCGTAACCGGTTGACTCATCCAAGAAGGAGGTCCATGCAGCACGTGACATCTGAGCACGTCGAACCGCATCACTATCACTGAAATCAGGTTTAGCCTGCTCTCCATCTACCTGAAGCAGACCTCGCTCGGTGTAAGAAACACGTACATTCGGCAGATACGAGGGTTCTTCGAGAAGTACACTGTTCACTCCATCAACTTCAGTGATTCGAACTCCTTCGACATCATTGAAATGACGTTGCATGACCCCCAACAATCCTCCCATTCCAGTAATCTCTTTCATCAACCCACGAGCGACATCGAACTGTTCCATAATTCCTTGCTGAGGCGGTCGCTTATTCAGTTTTAGCGAGCATCTCACACACCCGCAACCGTCTTGACAGGTGCCTGACGGTCGGTGTTTCAGTGATCGCACACACACGCGCAGCCACGGCCATGTTCGTACTGCTCACCATCACATTCGCGCAAGTTGCCACAGCGGAGATCGAGACCGAAACTGGGCTCACCCTTGAGGTGACTCGCCATATCCTCGACGATGCTACATTGAATGCCGCCCTTGAATTCGCTGAACATGATCCCGACCACACCAAGGTCCTCACCGGAGGTGCCGACGGCAGAGTCATCCTGCTCGACTACGAACAGGAGGATGCAAAGTCTGGCACTCGGATTCTTACCAGCAAAGTTAGCCACACCATGAATGCGGCATCGTGGCACCCATCTGGGCATTCAGCTCTAATCGTCGGTGATCAGGGGGTCTTGCTTAGATACAGTACAGAAACAAGTACTCTAGAACACGTCGAGGGGGCAAATCACAGCGTCCTATGGGCGGATCTGTCCAGCGTTGCATGGAATCAACGTGGGGACATAGCGTGGGTCGGAACCAAGACCGGCGATCTGTACCGCTACACCAACAATTCACTGACCTCGGTCCTATCGGACCTCGGCAGCGTTCAGGACATCGCTTGCCTCTCCGTGTTCCTGCGCAGTGAATGTATGTTCGTCACTCAGAACTCAGGAATCCTGCTCTCAGACCGAGAAGGCACCATATCGAGCAAGGAATGGTTCGCACTTCCAGATTCATGGGACTGGCTGACTGGAGCCTGTGCTACCGACCGTCCAGTCTGCATCATTGCAGGTGGAGAGACGAAATATGCGAGTATCGTGATTGATTCAGTTGATGTGAACAACAGTCAGGCCAGTGAGGTTGCGAACATTATGGGTTCGGGAGCTCCTGTTACCGAGTTGTTCAAGACGCAAGAAAAGGATGTCATGGGAGTGACTTCAGACAGCCGAATCGTATGGTTCCACAGCTCGAAAGCAGAATACAATGCACCTGGAACTGACGTCTATCCATTCATCGAGGGGTCCGAACTGAGTGAAATGACCGAGGTCATCGATTCACAGATTCTCACAGGATGGATGAATCCGACTGAGGATGGAGAGTTCCATGGCTGGCTGATTACGAAGAACGGCCATATCATTGTCATCGGGCCAGCCACCTCAGGAATTGCTCGAACTGCGGGAGCTACTGTCGTATTCCTCCTAGTCATCATCGCTGTGCCAGGGACGGTCCTCGGGCTGCTGTGGATGTATCTCCCCGGACCTCGGCGTTGGGCGGCAAAACGCCGTAAGAGAAAGCGAGCCAAGAGAGAGGAGAAGGGTGCGGCAGAGACGCCCCGGCGCGGTAAGAGATGACAAAACGTTCATTTTGCAACCACTACCGCCGTTCAACATGGTCAAGCCCTATGACGCACTCGACTTCTACGGCATCGACAAGATTCTCACAGAAGAAGAACGCATGCTCAGGGACATGGTTCGACAATGGGTCGATGAGCGCATCATCCCAGATGTCGAGCAAGCCTGTAGAGATGGAGTATTCCCTGCCGAATGGGGACGTGAACTCGGTGAGATGGGTGTGCTCGGGATGGTCATCCCAGAGGAGTACGGATGTGCAGGTATGTCATACACCGCCTACGGTGTCGTATGCCGAGAACTTGAACGAGGAGACAGTGGCCTGCGCTCTTTCTGCAGCGTGCAAGGTTCACTATCGATGCATCCTATCCACAAGTTCGGGACTGAGGAACAGAAGCAAAAGTACCTGCCTGGAATGGCTACTGGCGAGATCATCGGCTGCTTTGGACTTACTGAACCAGACTATGGCTCAAACCCAGGGGGCTTGGTGACCAAAGCTGAGAAGGTCGACGGAGGCTACGTCCTCAACGGCGCGAAGATGTGGATCACCAATGGAACGATTGCTGACATCGCAATTGTCTGGGCGAAACTCGATGACACCATCCGCAGTTTCATCGTCGAAAAGGAAGACGAAGGGTTCTCCGCACCAGAGATGCATGGCAAGCATTCGCTCAAGGCTTCAGTGACCTCCGAGTTGGTGCTACAGGATGTATTCGTACCCGAGGAGCGGTATCTTCCTGGGGCAAAGGGCTTGAGAGGGCCATTCTCCTGCCTCAACCGAGCAAGATATGGGATTGCTTGGGGTGCGATCGGTGCGGCTCAGGCCTGCTTTGATTCAGCGAAGGGTTACGCCATGGAGCGTATCCAATTCGATCATCCGATTGCTGCCTACCAACTAGTGCAGTTCAAACTCGCCACGATGCTTCGAAAGATCACAAAAGGGCAATTGCTCGCCCTTCACCTCGGACGAGCCATCGATGACGATGACTGGTTCCCTGAAATGGTGAGTCTAGCCAAGATGAACAACGTTGACATGGCGCTGGAGATCGCTAGAGAATCGCGTGACATTCATGGAGCCAACGGTGTGCTCGATGAATATCCGGTCATGCGACACATGGCCAATCTGGAATCTGTCAAGACCTACGAGGGCACGCATGACATTCACAACCTGATCCTCGGACGATGGATCACAGGCATCCAATCCTTCACCCGTTCACTCTGAACATGACGTCGGTGAGGCTATCATCGTCGTTATCGTCATCATCGAATCACTTCGAACTGTCGGAGATCCACTTTTACCGACCGTCGACCACCTCGGTCGTGAGTCCTACTTCAGAACCACAGGATCATGAGTGTGCCTGCAGGATTCCACTCATCACGACCCCTCCACCATCAGGTAGCCACCATTACGGTCCTCATTCCTGCCAAGGGGTCCACACCTGCGAGGCTGGGTCCCACCAGTGCCATCTCCCTTCCGGATCCACCCACCAACTACAACCACTCGAATCGATGTGGACAGCATGTTCAGTGGAGGTTTGGGAAAGATCCGATTCTACCGATTCTATGCTTGAATTCATGTTAGCAGAATCGACTACAGCATGCAGGTGAGCTGGGAGGACAGGAATATCTGCTTCAACTTCATCATCATCGGCAAGGGCACCCCGACGATTCAAAATCACGATGACAATGACGGCAGTGGGAAAGAAGAACATAGAGAGCAGACCAACTAGAAGGACGAGGGAGTTCGGTCCTGAATCAGAACCTGTATCACCTGCAAAATTCAAACTTGAGGAAGACGATGAGGAGTTCACAGCATCAGAGGATTCAACGAGCACGATACGCGACCATCCTGCTGTATCCGTGACGCGCACCCAGATCTTTGTCACATCAAGAGGAAGAACAAGATGCCCATTCATCGGTACAGAAGCCCATGCGGATTCATCCAAAGACCAATCAGTCCACTCAGTCATCAGGTGCCCACTACCATTTCCATCGTCGACATCAACGTCCAAGAACCCCTCCCAGTTGGATGACCCACCACTCACATAGGACAGACTTGAGGTGATGGCAGGGGCAGTCCTGTCAATTCGGATCCAGATAGCGGCCATAGGTCCAGTATTCCCTGCCTCATCAACGGACCTGACCTCCAACGAGTACCTACCATCATCGAACTCGGATACGTCGAGAAGAGCAGGCGTGCCATCGATTCGGAACCAATCACCTCCCGCCCAGCGGGCTTCACGGTACGAGGTGTCTGAATCTCCGTCAGTGAATCCAAGTTCGGCCGTATCGTTCACGATCCATCCTTCGATACCGAATGGCTCAGGTGCAGCAGGGGGAGTGATGTCAACCGTCTCATCAATCCCCGAGGTCAGAATATGCAGGCGATACGATGACATCGGTTCTGATGCATCCCGCCAAATCTGCAGGTGACACACGACCTCATCAGCGTTCTGAGGATGATTCTGTGTTGCCACGACAGCTAACCAATCATCCTCGCCGAACACAGCCTCATCTACGACCACATCCCCCTGATACAGGATTACCGAGGATCGTCCACCCTCAACCCAGAGAGCGATTGATGAGCGATTCCCAGGGGTCAAAGTGAATATGAACCAATCAACATGGTCGGAACCCGCTAGACATCCTTCTATCTGAACACCTGGATCCACGCCCAGAACCAGAGCAGAAGATCTGGTCGATGGCGCGTCTTTACCGAACTTACCATCGGCATCTTGATCTTCGCATCCTCCGAGATCAGATGTTGTTGGTGGTGGAGCATCGAGGTCAATGATGATAGAGCCATCAGAGGCCACAAGATTGTTCGATTCATCGTCTTCAGCGTGCTCGTCAGTGTTGTCCACAGAGAGAATGAACCTGTATTCACCTGCTGCATCACTCGGAAGAATCACTCTGCTCTTTCCATGATATGAGTCGGCGTGATCCAGCAAGATGACGCGCTGTTGATGCAGAAGTTGGTCCGAAGCATCAGGAATCACATCCACAGATAGCAGGATCTCGACATCGAAAGAAAGGGAGTCGAGCCCAAGATTGGCAACACTCCAATCCACATCAATGGCCTGACCAGGATCTGCAGATGATTGAGCACTGATGATGATGGCCTGAAGGTCAATGGAACGGGTCTCAATCGTGAATGGGTCTGACACGCCCTGATTGTTATCCTCATCGGTCTCAAGGACCAAGTCGGTTGAATCGACCATCACGATCCACCGATGCTCACCAATGATTCCTGAGGGCAAGGCAACAGTGGACCTAATCGTCCACGTACCACCTGCTGCAAGCTCAGAGACAACAAAAGAAGGGAACACATGATCGGTCCCATCAACCACATCATCAGACGAGAGGGTCAGAGTCACCTCGAACAGGCCAGCGTCAGAATCACCGCTGTTCGCCAGATCGATCACGACCTCAATGAACGAGCCACTCACTGCATCACCTACTGGTCGGGCCACAGATGTGACTGACAGATCGGCAGGGGCAATGCAGAAGGCAGCACTGGACAGGATGGAGTTGTTATCCTCACGTAGTTCATCGATACGATTTACCGGATCGATACGGGCCGCCCAGTACCAGCATCCTTCGACTTGATCGGACGGAATCGAGAGGCGAACCACGTCGCTCCACGTACTCTGAGCGGTGATGGCAATGGTCGTGGTCGCCACAACTGCATCCAATGAATCGATTGAGCTGTCGACAGTCAACAGTATCTCGACCGAAACGGGACTGGCATCAGCCCAACCAACATTGGCCAGAACCAGATCGATGTCGACAGCTTGGCCAGGGCTGCCGGTCAGCGGACCTGATATCGAAATTCCAGCGATATCGGGACGACAATCAAGAATCTGCAGGCCGGCACTTGAGGAGGTGAAGACAATATTGTTGTTCTCATCCGTCTCACCGACCTGATCATAGACATCAGCGATCAGAACAAGGTGGTAGGAGCCAGGCAGGGCAGAGACTGGAATCGATAACGTGTGCTGGCCGGTGTAGGACTGAACGCTGGCTTGGCCTTGACCAAGATATAACGAAGTTCCTTGGGCGATGCCATTACCTGTCGTGCTGAGAACGAGTAGAATCTCGACATGATGAGAGGGAGCCAGATCCTGACCAAGGTTCGTAACAGTGACCGAGACCGTAGTGGACCCACCCTCGCATATCTGTCTCATCGTAGCATCGATGACAACCGATGTGGCCTCGATATCATGATCTGGAACTGTGACAATGATCGAATTTCCGACAAGAATGTTGTTCGTCTCATCACTCTCCGCAACCTGATTGCTCGTATCAACAATGATTCCGAAATAGTAAGTGCCTTTCTGCAGCGAAGAAGACAGAGTGGGACTGTAAGTTCCAGTGCGATAGGAGCCACCGCTGATACTGCTGGTCTGCTGCGTGCTGCCAAGTCTCGTATCCGAGGTCGTGATGGTCGCATCTGCAGACAGGTACATCTCCCACTTGAACGACCCCGAGGAAACATCTCCATCATTGTCAATCCTCCACGAGATGCTCACCTGCTGACCTGCCTGAGCCGTACTGGGACCGGATGGCGCTGATGGGAGAAGTTCTGCTGGTTCATCGATTCTGATTCGAGAACTAGAAGCATCGATGTTGTTCGTCTCATCTAACTCACTGACATCATCTCGGTTGTCAGCAATCATCCCCAGATAGTGATACCCTGAATTCATCCCAGTTGGAATGGCGACATTATTCTCGTGTCCTGAGCGATATGACCCCGCAGTGATGCTGCTGAGGCTGAATTCATCCACAAGGGTATCAGAAGAGGTGATGGTCGAATCAGTTGAAAGATAGAGTTCCCACTTGAACGAGCCTGAGTTATCGGTCCCGATGTTGTTGACTCTATAGGAGACCCTGATGGTATCTCCCATAGCGGCAGAGGACGACGTGGTACTGACCGAATATGCTTCGAGATCGGCGAGGTCCTCCTGCAATGTTATCTGACCACAAGAATAGACGTTATTCGTCTCATCAGCCTCATCAACGTCATCATCGACGTCGATGATGAGCCCCATCTCATATGTCCCGGCATTCATTGAGGACGAAAATTTCGTTGAACCCGAGAGTGAATCGGTGCGTGTGCTCCCGCGCGTAATACTTGAGGAGGATTGATCGGACCCGAGTTGTGTATCACTGGTCGTAATCGTCGAATCTGTGGAAAGGTAGATCGCCCAATCGAACGAGCCACTGTTCATCCCGTGAGAACTGGACACATCATTCTCAATTTTGATAGATATCGATGACGAAAGAGACTCTCCAACCGTTCCAGAAGACGGTGCAGTGCACCGGGTGCCGAGCAGGTCGGGCTGTTCGTAAACATGCACTCGCCCGGTATCATAGTCGTCATTGTTGTTCTCATTCGACTCACTGATCCGGTCCCGCGTATCAACGATCATGCCGACGTAGTAGTACCCCCCAGTGATTGACTCAGGGATATCGATGTACTTCGTCGATGTCGAAGTACTGCCGGATGACAGTGACGATTTGGAATACTCATCAAGAAGGGTGTCACTCGTGGTGATCGTGGTATCTGAGGAGAGATAAAGACCCCATTTGAACGAACTAGCCGACGAGGAACCGATGTTCTTGATCCGAGTGCTGATGCTCTTGCGCTCACCTGCATCTGCTGAAGTCCATGAAGCAGACAGGTAATCTACCGTCAGATCAGCAGATGAGCGACCAGAAGTGGCTGCTGCATCAAAGGACAATGTGTCGGGCGTAGTTGACTTGAATGAAGCAGGAAGAATTAGCGAAAGGAGCATGAGGGCCACAAGAATATTGGCTGCTCTGGCCAGATGAATAGGGCTGCCCACAGAGATGCCTCTCAGCGCCCTCTCAGTCCGCTCCGAAATCAATCTTCGCTTTCCTGAGAAGAAAACACAGCAATGTGCGGATAGAAGGATGGCCGGGCAGTTGCCGGAATCTGCCACCGGACATGTGCGGGGTGGGGAATATCCCATGCCTACAGAAAGGGCAACTGAAGGAATGGCGATGATGAATAGGAAATCGATGATTGGAATTGCGCTGCTGGGAATCATGCTTCTTGGCACTTCGGGAATACAAGCCGAACAAGATGGTATCACGAATGTTCTTGGCGGTTGTGCATGCCACTCACCCACTGCTGAACCATCTGTCACTGTGACCTTGACGGGACTTCCAGAAACATATGACCCGGGAGAGGTATACAATCTGACGATCACGATTGTTGGAGGTCCCGAAGCACATTCAGGTGGAAACAATTCTCTTGGAGGATTCAACATCATCGCCACTGGAGGTACATTCAGTTCTGTGGACGAAAAAACATCAGCACTGAGCAAAGAGATGACTCATACAGAGTTGGGAAATGATCAACGCGAGTGGAATGCAACGTGGACGGCACCGCCAGGTTCGAATGCCATTCACTTCACACTACATGGGAATTCAGTCAATGGAGATGGCAATAATACAAACGAAGATATGTGGAATAAAGCCGAGTATACCTCATTCAGTTCGCAAACACCCGCACAAGAAGAAGAAACTCCGGGATTCCTGACTGCTGCCACGATGATATCGATCATCGGAGCATGTCTTATGGCACAGCGGCAACAATGAACGTGAAAGAAAATCACGTGATGCTGCACGGCGATCCAAACGAGCAAAGCACAAACTAGTCCCAATGGCGACTGATCATCGCCGGCTCTCTGGTTGGCGTGATGGCCATTGGCGTGTTATTGCGATGGGCACTGACCGGCGTCGTGACACTCTCACTCCCGTTTTCTCATCTCCGTCACACACACTCACACCTCGGATACTTCGGACTTCTCTTTCCACTAGCGTGGCAGGGGTGGAGAGCCGCCAATGTCCACACTCCAGAGCTTGTAGCACTTTTCTGCTATGCCCTCAGCACGATAGTCGCCTGTGTCGGCTTTGAGTGGAGCGGCTACGGCCCAATTGCGATCGCGGGAAGCACATCGTCGCCGCATTCTAGCTATGGAGCGCCATGCCACTCATAGGACGCATGCGACACCTGCGCTACCCACTCTGCAGAGTAGTGATTCTTTCTTCGATTATGTTCTCTGCAGATGCCATAGGTTTTCTTGAGCACAGCCATTGAAGTGTCTGTTTGTTGACCACCCTTGTGGTTCTGAAGGATTTGATAACTATGTTATCTGGTTGGAGGATTTGTATCTTAACCATAGGAAAGCCGGTAACGATGTGCTCAGCACTGCAACTGTCCAGCTGATGATGCTACCAAGTATCATCCCGTGTTCGTGTAATGCCCAGGTTGCAACCAGTGCATAAGCGCCCACTGAGGAACCGCCCAACATCATCGGACCAGCAGCACCTGTCGGAACCTTTGGGCCTTGAGAGATCCAAAGGCCCACCATGGTTGTCAGGAATATCGCAGGAAAGACCGAGGCAAGACCTGCGATGAGAGGCATCCCAAGGCCTGAAAGATACACTGCGATTCCAATGGCAATTGCAGCCCCAACTCCTCTTGATAGAAGCACACCACGACTGACTGCCCTGCTTCCACTTGGTGCATCAGTGGGTCTCCAAGTCATCCATATTCCAAGAGTGATTAGCACAAACATTCCAAGCACCCCAAGAAGAAGGCGTGAATATCGCTCGATTGCGAAATCAAGGCATAGGGACAAGAGGATGGCCAAAATGGCCCAAGATACAAGTGAAACCATAGCCATTTCGAGGAGTTTGACATCTTGTTTGAGCCGGGGATAGAGAACCCATGAGCCCACGAACAGTGAGTTCAGGACCATCCAAAACGGTACCAACGACAGGCTGGTCTGCAGAGCATCCTGACCACCTGCAAGATACATACCTATTGCGGCAGGAATTATCGTTGTCGGTAGGGTGCCAAGAATTCCTCCGATGATTCCGCCCCATCGTTCAATCGCCACGGTGACTGCAATGGCCACCAGTCCCGCAAACAAAGCCGACAGTAGGATGGTCTGCACGAGGCAATCGAAACGCAGACGAATTTTGGAACTTACACAGTGATGTGTTCAATATCTCCACAAACAGGATGGTACCGGGGGCAGGGTTTGAACCTGCGAACCACTAGAGAGAGGACATGTGCCGCTAGGTCCATGGTCCATCTTGTTGATAGTAGGTGTACTGGCAACGACCTTCTTTGGTGAAGTGATTTGAACTACATCGTGGCAGTCCTTTCCTCGCAATTTCCTTCTGGCAAGAATGGACCACTACTTCTCCCCCATCTAGACATAATTTCGATACCCTCCCAACGTTGAGAACGCCAAGTGCCACAATGAGTCCAAAGGGGGGGGGCCTCATCCAAGGCCGAAGAATAGGGAACTGATACCGACCCGCAACCAACAAATCATTTGGCACCACGTTACATGTTCGGGCCAAGCCCTACCACCTAAAGGCACATTTAGGAACTATGGAAACGCTCAAGCGAATACCAAATGACATGGCTGTGAGCAGCCTGCTTGAGATGCAAAATGTTGCTGTGATAGGCGTCAACGACGATTCAAATCAAGCTGCATACGTGGATGCAAAAGGACTGATAGATCTGGGTTACCAAGTCCATCTTGTCAACCCCGAATTCGCTGAATCCGGTTGTAAGATTCTTGGGCAGAAGGTGTATGCGTCACTTGTCGATATCGGAGATCTGGTTGAATTGGTGAATTTACACATCTCTTCCAACGAAGTTGATTATTGGATGCACGATCTTAGTGAGCGTATGGAACGTCGTGCTGATATCGAGGGAGTATGGTTTGAACCAGGGATTGAATCCAATGAATCCATCGTCGATGCAAATGACTTCGGGTGGATCGTCGTGCAGAATTGCTGCATTCTCAAAGAGATTCGGTTGCGAGATAATGGAAATGTAATCATAGCCAGCACTTAGGCATCTATTTCCACGAATGGTGCGCTAGTTATCCGAACATGTTCGGGACATTTCATGTACACCTCATACACATCATACAGATGAGGGAGTATTGAAGTGAACATGACGGCCACCAAAGAGCGACATGTCACAGTACAGCGGCTGCTTATTCAGATTCGTCTACCAGATGGTCATTGGGCGGGTGACGTTACCCGCAAAATGCCACATACAATTCTGCGCATCGAAGAGCACATGCCCTTATCGAAAGGCCGCGGCACGGCGAAGGCAATAGTCATCGGATCCGAGGTTAGGGCGTGCCCTCGTCTACTGGATGAACACACTGGAATCGAAGGAGTCGTCATCCACGAAGAAAGGGAGGATATCACCACGATGGACATCACAATCAATAGAGGGGGCGGGGGATTCCTCAAAGCACTCTCCACCGCTACAGTTGTTCCAGCAACTCCGTTCAACGTCAGGGACGGTTGGGTAGAATGGGAATTCAAAACCAATCAGGCACATGCACAGATTTTGATCAACCGGCTCAAAGAATCAGCCATTCCTCATCGAATCCTTTCATTCGGAGCAGAGAAGTCTGATCGCCTACTCACTCCACGTCAAAGAGAGATTTTCGATCTTGCTGTAAAAGAAGGATACTATGAATCGCCACGGCGCATCACACTGACGGGTCTGGCAGAAAAAGTGGGTATATCGAAATCAACTGCTTGTGAAATTGTACACCTCATCGAAAATCGCATTATATCGACGTTCAAGGACTCGATACGTCAACTAAGTCCACGGGACTAAGACTGATTTACCCCCCCCCGTCATTTCACTCGTGTTCGGACCAGTCATTGTACTCATTCAGGATTCTTGATGCCTCGACGACATCACCCTCCTCCCACCAATCCACAGCGAGGAACGTCGGGCGCTTGCCGTGCTGTTGCCAACATTCAACGCCCCGCCCGACAAGGAATTGGACGTTGTTGACCTCGCCGGCACGAGTAGGATCTGAGGTTCCCGTCGGATTGCGCAACCAGTTATTCATATGGAAGAGTGACTGATCACCATCACCCCGATAGACATCGCAATTCATGTCCTCAGGATTATCTTCCGAAAAATCAGTTGTCCATCCATGCACGAGAAAATCATGCAACCAAGGGTGTGTAGGGTCACCAGCTGATTCCCAGAACACGACCAATGTAGTTTCATCGGCGATCATCGTCCTGAGGGTCGGCCAAGGCTGGCCAAGCTCATGCACGTACAACCGGTCCCACAGACCCACCTGCTCGAGGATGTACTGAATGTGATCTGCTGGGACGTAACTCTCGATGAGTAACGTCACTACATCATGTTGTGCCTGATCCATGTTCAGACGCAGTTCCTCCAACCATTGCACGGCAACGACCTCACCATACACACACGGCGAAATTCCACGATCTGGATCGCCATGACAGAATCTGATATCGTTGACTGTTGGATCACTTGTCGTCACAGAATAATGGGCATCAACCATGAACGCACGCATCCCCGCCCCCCATTGAGCGGCAAGACCTGTCTGATGATTACTGGCAGGATACAGGATGCCATCCTCGTGGGTAGCGAAGGAATTGTGCGTCTCAGGGAAGGTGACGTTATCGTAGGAACGGTCACACAACATGGGGGAACCACTACAGACCATTTGCATCTCTTCATCGTCTTCTGAATCATTTGTGGATGAAGATTGACCAAGACATCCTGGAAGAAGGAAGAGAAGAATCACGAGGAAGGCGAATGACTGGCCTTGGGACTTCATGTCCACACCCCCCGATTCGAGATGGTGTGTATGAGGTTGGCCATCAGTACTCGATGTCCATGATTATTCAATCATGACTGAGACTTTTTGTAGACAATCACACGTCGCCTTCCTATGTACCGCACATCAAATCCAGTTCTGACCGACAACACATTCGTCGTAAAGGGCGACTTTGAGACTCATGAACATATGACACTGGAAGGTGTTGCCTCAAAGACCGCTTTCATGACTTCTCTGATCGCCCTGATGGCCTTCGGAGTCTACAACCTCAACGACCCATACCTCGTGATAGGGTCTCTGATCTTTGGAGCGATGGGCGGGATGATCACAGTCCTCATCGTCGTCTTCAGTAGAAAATGCACCTCGAATCACGTTGCTGTGTATGCCATCTTAGAAGGGCTCTTCCTTGGAGGGCTTTCAACGCTCGCAGAATCAGCCTACCCTGGTATCGCAATCCTCGCGGTCGCCATCACCTTGTCGATCTTCACAGGTATGTTGGTGATCTACCGACTCGGATTGATCGCGTACACAGAGAATCTGCGCATTGCCCTTGCCTCAGCTGTTATCGGCATCGTGATGATCTATCTGGTCTCCATCGTCCTCTTCGCATTCGGAATATCTGTGCCATTGATTCACGGTTCAGGACCGATAGGAATAGGATTCTCTGTGTTCGTCATCGCCATCGCCTCATTGTGCCTTGTTGCTGATTTCGATTTCATCGAGCATGGGGTTGAAAGAAAAGCACCTAAGGAATTGGAATGGCGAGCTGTCTTCGGGCTGTTGGTCACCCTTATCTGGATCTACGTCGAGGTGCTTCGACTGCTGATAAAACTACAGAACAGGCGCTGAGCGACCTGAACACCGTCGCGAAGGTTCAAACACCCATCACCTGTCGCTTGGTTAGGGATTCACATGAAGGTTGCAGCCCTCATCAAACAAGTACCCGATACAACAGCTAAAATCATACTGAGCGGGGGAGGCCTCGATGAATCTAACATCAAATGGTCAATGAGTCCATTCGACGAATATGCACTCGAAGCAGCACTCTCTCATGCAGAAGCTCATGGGGGTGAGGTCATCGCCATCACATTCGGACCTGAGAGAGCGGACAAGATGCTCAAAGATGCTGCTGCGGTCGGTGCTAAGCATCTGTTCAGAATATGGAATGATGGAGCCGATGCACTCGATGCTCTCGGAGTTGCCGCGGCTCTGGCAGAGGTAGCAAGTTCCGAAGGAGCGGAGATGATATTCACAGGTAAGGCCAGTGCTGACCTCAACATGTCTGCAACTGGTCCGGGAGTTGCCACCGCACTTAATTGGCCGTGCATCTCCTTCGTCAGTGAATACAACAATGATTCAGCGGTCCGTGTGGGACCAGCAGGAAAAGAACGGGTGAGCCTACCAAAGAACTGCGTCATCACTTGTGACAAAGGATTGCCGGACCTTCGCAGAGCGAATGTTAAGGGCATCATGATGGCTAAGAAGGCGACTATTCAGCTTAGTGCTCCCACCGCTTCAACGTCAAATACAGAAGCAGGCAACCTTTCATCACCACCTGAGAAGCAGCCAGGAAGAACATTTGAGGGAGCAGATTCAGTGAGTGAAGTGGTACAACTACTGCGCAACGATGCTAAGGTGATCTGAGGAGAGGAGAGAATGTCGGCCTATACCGTGATTGGAGAAATACAGAACGGAAATCTGAGTGCCATGACCGCCCAGGCGGTCGGAGCAGTAGTTAATCTTGGAGGAACATGCCACATCATCGTCCTTGGACAGGACCCTGCCTCAGCCGCCAAGACTGCGGCTTCCATCGAAGGAGTCGAACAAGTCACGGCAATACGAGGAGAGGGATTCGCGACCTACGATAGTCAAGCATGGGCCGGAGCAATCGACGCAGTGGCAGAACAAGGCCACATTGCGGCTCTTGCTACACCTCTTGGCATGGATCTGACCGCACGCTTGGCGGCTGTCAGAGGTATAGGCATTGTTCAAGATGTGATTGGGATCACAGATGAGAATGGTCTCTCATTCGACCGACCAGTGTACGCAGGCAAGGCGATTCAAGCCATCTCAGCCAACGGCCCAACCGCGTTCACCCTACGCGGGAATACCTTTGCTCCCGCAGGTGGGGGGGGAAACGCAGGAATCAGTATCGTCGACCATAGTGCAGAACCATCAGTAGCGATCAAGGAAGCCATCACCCAAGCGAGTGAACGAATCGACGTCTCAGAGGCGAACATCATCATCTCAGGTGGTAGGGGAATGGGGGGGCCAAGTAATTTCAGCCACCTTGAGAAAATTGCAGATCACCTCGGAGCTGCTGTGGGAGCAAGCAGAGCCGCGGTCGATGCGTGGGATGAGATATCACACAGCATTCAGATCGGCCAGACAGGTAAGACTGTCAATCCGTCACTCTACATCGCAGTAGGTATCTCAGGAGCCATCCAACACCTTGCTGGGATGCGAACATCGAAATTCATCGTAGCCATCAACAAAGATCCCGATGCTCCCATATTCAAACACGCGGACTACGGTATCGTGTCCACATGGGAGGACGCTCTACCTGCTCTCGAATCCTCGCTGGCTGAGTTGCTATCGAATTGAGCGAATCAGCGGATCTTGACTTCGACCGAATCACGGGTCGAAGCTCCATCGTTATCAGTTACAACGAGTTCAAAGATGTGGATGCCGCTATTGATTTTGACCTGTATCTTGGCCCTATCACCAATAACTAGGCCATCTCGCCGACGCCACTCCCACTTCTCGATCTCACCGTCGGGATCATAGGATTTTGAACCGTCAAGGACTACAATTGCTGTGCCATCGTCCTCGGCCTCTAATTCCATGTCCTCTCCAGCGTCGCACACGGGAGGGAGGTTGATACGTTGAGTGTCGATATTCAGATCCTCGATGAGTGCATCTGCATCAAGAGACATCACTTCTGAGTCAATATCCATGTCCTCAAGATCTTTGAGCGCATCACCAAGATCTGAGAGCAAATCCTCCGTCTCAACGTGTGAGGTACTGAGACCCGAACCAAGGGCCATTTGCTCCTCCTCAGTGAGCAGGTCCGCAAATGTATCCCCGGAATCAGCACTCTTCGCCGCAAGAACTGCTGCATCTTCATCAGCAAATTCCATGAGATCATCGGGAACTGTGGAATGTGGCTCAACACCCTCTGCTGCTGGATCAAGCAGAGAGATTGTTTGCCCGTCGGTGTAATCATTCTGATCATCACCAATAACCGCAATCACACTTCCTTCAGCAAAGGCGATGATGTGTGAAACGTATCCAGTATGTTCGAACTCCCAATCCTTAGACGCTTCTGAAGTGGATTCACTGCGCCTATTGACGTAGAACCATGACCCAATGAAGAACGCAGTCGAAGTCCGAGCAATGCTCCTGATTTCATACATGTTGATTGGACCCATCGCAACGGACAATTCATCGCTCCCAGCCTGATCTATCGCTGTCATATCGATTCTGTGAACCTCACTGCCGCGTGTTCCAACCAGAAGTTCGTCACCTTGAGATTCCAGAACTGTGGGGGGGGTCGGCAGAGAGATGGTGCGTCGAATCAAACCATCGGGTGCAATGATCTGGACTACATTCTCCCCCTCTGGGCGGTCGGTCGGCTCAAGCGACTCCAGACCAAGAACAAGACTCAGATCAGCGAGCAGGAGCATACCATGGAGCCGGTCGGGAACGCCACCGACGCGTGTCTCCACTGACCATATCTCCTCACCATGCCGGTCAAAGATCTGGACGTGGCCCTCATCGTTAGCAAGGGCGAAACCCTTTCCCGACCGCTCGACACAGAGCATGACAATCTCGCCTTTCCTCGGAATGACCGTGGACTCACCACTAGCGTTGATCCGATGAACGGTCCGTGAACCATCAACGAGAACAAGACACGAACCGGCCTCATCAGCATCGAAGTGCAGGCATCCAGAATCGATGTCTTGAGTCCAGTCTTCCTGGTGATCTGCATTCAACATCCTCACCGTTCCTCGACCTCCTCCCAACAGCAGGCAACCATCACTGGTCACCCGGACAAAACGCTGCGGCTCATCGAAGGTCTGCTCATGAAGGGTCTCACCTGCTGCATCTATGACAAGAACTCGAGAATCTGAGGTCACAACAGCAAGGCGATCAGAAGAGAAGAGAGCATGCGCATCGTTGACAACAGAGTTGACTGAGACCTGATGGAGCGCTTCCACGGTCAACCGACGACCTCCGGCGGTGGCCCCGAACATGGTTTTGGAATCAACATCGGTATAATGACCCTTGTGACTCTGCTCACAAGACCCAGAAACCCTGAGGTCACAATCTATCGTGATTCATCCTCAGCGGTCTGGTTATGAAGTTCCAGCACATCTCCATCGGGAGAATGGCGCCGCTTCGCTGTATCATTTCGAGCCAACTCGAGCGCCTCAAGATACGCCGCATCGACATCTCCTGTGACGTAATCACCTGTGAAGCAGGAGGCCTCAAAGTGAGAGATGTCTTTGCGGCCATTTGAACAAGCGGCTACGAGATCATCAAAATCCTGATAGATAAGCCAATCCGCACCAATCTCAGCACATACTTCATCGACAGTTCTGGCATGAGCGATGTATTCAGTAACAGCAGGCATATCGATACCATACACGTTTGGATGAAGAACTGGCGGTGCTGCACTTGCAAAGTAAACGGATGTAGCCCCGGCGTCCCGAGCCATCTGAACGATTTCGTGGCTGGTGTTACCACGAATGATGCTGTCATCGACCAAAAGAACCGTCTTCGAGAAGAACTCATCGGGAAGAGGGTTCAATTTCTTCCGCACAGAACTTCTGCGTAACTCCTGTCCTGGCATGATGAAGGTACGCCCAATATAGCGATTCTTCACAAAGCCCTCACGGTAAGGGACACCAAGGACATTGGATAGTTCAATGGCTGCAATACGTCCGCTATCAGGAACCGAGATGACCACGTCAATGTGATGATCCGGTCGTTCTTTCATGATCTTCTCAGCCAACCTTCGCCCCATCTCAAGACGGGCGGAATGCACGCTGATGCCATCTATTACGGAGTCAGGGCGAGCGAAGTAGACATGCTCGAAAATGCACGGTGTGTAAGGAGCATCAAGAGAGGTTGATTGGTGGAACAGTTTTCCATCCATACTGACAAAGATGCATTCTCCTGGCTCGACATCTCTGACCAACGTGTAACCAAGTGCAGTAATCGCAACCGATTCACTCGCGACCATCCATTCATCTGAGCCCTCATGATGGCGAGTGCCAAGAACCAACGGTCGGATGCCATGAGGGTCGCGGAAGGCGAACATGCCATAACCCGTGATCAGACCAACAACAGAATAGGCACCCCTAACGCGGCGATGGACGCACTCAACAGCATGGAATACATCCTCGACGTTGAGGAACAACTCCGCACCGATGTTCATCCGTCCGCGGGTTTGGATCTCATGAGCAAAGACATTGAGCAGGACTTCAGAATCACTCGACGTATTCACGTGGCGCAGGTTCTCAGAATACAGTTGTTGGGATAACTCATCAGCATTCGTAAGATTGCCATTATGAGCAAGGCCGATGCCATAGGGTGAATTGGTGTAAAACGGCTGAGCTTCAGCCGAAGAAGAGGTCCCAGCGGTAGGATACCTCACGTGTCCAATACCTATGTTGCCAACAAGCTGATTCATGTGACGTTGGTAAAACACATCACGAACAAGGCCATTTCCTTTCCTCTGAAAGAGTTGATCTCCATTGCAAGTCATGATTCCTGCAGCGTCCTGACCGCGGTGCTGCAGTACTGTGAGGCCATTGTAAATCTGGGGTGCTACGTTGTCAAGACCTGGCGCCACAAGGCCTAGAATTCCACACATACCGGACTCTCCAGAATACCCTCTATCCGAGGCGATTTATGAACATCGACCGAGGTTGGCTCATGGTCTATGGGAGTGTTTGTTCCAATTGTAGGTTCGACGGCGAGCAGTAGCTCCAAAGCCGCAGGAGGCGCACACGTGCTTAGATTTGTGATACGAATGATTCCCACAGCGGCGACATTGAATGTGCGTCGATTTCTGACGCTTGCCCATACTCGGAGTGCCCTTCGACATGGTAACCGGCCCTGCGGACCTTTACCGGTCTTATATCCGTTTCACTCCTCACTGTCAGCAGAGAAGGCGTCGCCAAGAAGGTAGCGTGCCTGACTGCGGCGATCAGTCACGATGGCGACAAGTAGCGAGAAAATCAGAGCGGTGGCCACGATTGATGCGATGAGAATTATCATCACGTGACCAAGGATCTCAACACTCTCCTCTACGGTGTTTCCACCTATCGCAATAACAGCAATTGCGGGGAACAGACCTATCGACACAGCACCCGTGATAATCGACTTAGCCTGGGGATGACTCTTAGAAGCAAAGAGAACAAACGAAGAGAGCACCAAAGAGGAGAGGATCATCGCTACGAAAGCCGATTCGACAATCAGCTGAACTGATTCACCAACGTCCTTCCCAGAGAGTCCCACCAAAGCAACGGCAAGCCCCATGAGAACAAAGGAACCTGGCATCAGCAACCTGACGATGCGGAGACGATGATGCTCACGAATCGCTCTCACCCCCCGTGGAGTCAACCTGAGTCACAATCTCACGACCTCGCTCGACTCGGGAGCGAATCAACTCCTTCTCACCATCTGTGAGGGGAGAAGCTGTAGGAAGCTGGGTGATTCCGCGCTCGCTGACGTAGAGGACCAAGCCAAACAGGAATAATGCGACACCCGTCCCTAACACGGTGCCAATGAGCATCAGAGAAGCTTCTGCGAATCGGCCTAAGGCAACCTCAGGTGCAAGGCCTTTGAATCCAGCAGTCAGTGCATAGTTGAGCATCAGGCCTGCCCCCACTGGTAATGGAAGGATGCTGATGATCTCAGTGTAACGAGCCTCCCCCATCGACAGCAGGAAGATGATTGAGGTCAGCCCAAGAGTAAGAAGAATCAGGAGGAAGGAGGTCAGCCAGATTGTCCATACCTCACTGACAGCCCCGCCACTCGATGTCGGAGGAGAGAATAGGGCCAAAGCAAGAATCCAACCAAGGCCGAGGAGAAGGCCACCCCAACCGAACCACCTCAATGGTCGTGGAAGTGGCTTAACGGGGCTATCAGAGGTGAAGATGAGCAGAATCGTCGAGCAGCCCATCATGATTGAAGGACCCAGAGACGCAAGGAGGGTCAAAGACACCTCGCGCTCAAAGGAGGAGGAATCACCGAGCACCGTGGTGAGCAGGATCATCGCAGAGCCAACAATACCTACTAGAATTCCCACACGCTTCATGCTGCGCTTGGCGAAGAGAGTCATGCCGAGACCGGACGGGATGAGGACAAGTGTGGCAATCCAGAAGGAGATGGCCCACGTATCCAATTCGCAACCCCCGGTCCTCCCCGTTGAGAGCATAGGCATAAATACAGTCCTCCGGTCGCCAATTCTGCGAAGGTTCGACCATGGTCAAGCGTCCGAGACAGGTGAAGCGGTACTCACCCACCTTAGGTAAGCATACCATGCACACAGTCGAGAGAGTGCGCAAGAAACGCGCATCTGAACTCAAATGGGGCCAACGCCGATTCCGGCGCGTGATGGCTGGATACCGCGGGTTCCCGCGTCCCAAACCTGAAGGGCGTGAGAAACCTACGAAGCGGGTGAATATTTTGTATCGCTGCACGGAATCTGGAAAGGCTCACTACAGCCCATGCAAGCGTTCTAAGCGATTTGAACTGATCGACAATTGAGGTAGACTGTATGTCAGGCAAATTTCTCCTTGTTCGGTGCAATGACTGTGGAGGTGAAGCGACTATCTTCAGCCACGCTACTACCACCGTGAAGTGCAGCACATGTGGTGCCACTTTGACACGACCTGCCGGTGGCAAGGCTCGATTATCCGGCAGCGAAATCATCCAAACGCTGTCGGAGGATGCATAGATGTCCGAAATTCAGGTGCGAGAGTGGCCTGAACTTGGCGAATTAACGATTTGCGTCGTTCAAAGCATCAAGTCGAATGGAGCATACGTACGCCTTGAGGAATTTGGGGATCGGCAAGGATTCATCTTCATCGGTGAGGTAGCCTCAGGGTGGATCAAGAACATACGTTCCTATGTTCGTGAGGGACAACGCATCGTGTGCAAAGTTACTCGAGTACGTGAGGACAGAGAAAGTGTCGACCTCTCACTCAAGGCGGTTTCTGAGGAGCGGCGAAGAACTCGCATCCAACAATGGAAGGATGAACAGAAGGCACACCGTCTCATCGATGTCGTCAACGAACGAGCAGGAACGAACGAACCAAAAGAGCACATTCAGATTCTCACCGAAATCTTCGGAAGTCTTCACCAGGCTTTCGAGGAGATTGCAGTCAATGAACAGGCATTCGCTGAGCAGGATCTCAGTGGAGACTGGATCGAACACTTTCACAAAGTTGCATTTGAGAACATCATCCCTGAGCAGGTCATCATTGATGGTTTCCTTGAATTGATTTCTGTAGCACCAAACGGAGTTGACGCAATCAAGGATGTGCTTGAACAAGTCGAGAAACTATGTGATGAGGAAAAAGAAATTTTTGTTACCGCACGGTATGATGGAGCCCCCCAGTATCGCGTCGTTGTCACAGCACCTGATTTCGAAGCTGCCGAGAGCATCTGGGCAGAGATCGAGGCCACCATGACCAGTCCTGTCGACGGCTTCACTGCCAAGGCCACTCGAGCCTGAGGGATATCGATGCGACGGCTCATTCAGAGGTGCAACACCTGCAAGGCCTATGGACTGGGCGAGGTCTGTCCTTTGTGCGGTGGCACGATGAAACAAGCAGCTCCTCTCAAATTCTCACCTCAGGACCGCCATCAAGCCATCCGACTTCGGCTCAGGGAGGAGTCGAATCCGAATTGGTTGGACGAACTCCCCACGCTTGACGATGGGGATTCATCGTGACATTGTCACGCACACACCTCGAGGTTGTTCCCGACGATGCTATCCTTCTCTTCGCAGCACCTGGTATCGGCAACGTGGGCAAACTCGTCATCGATGGACTGATCCAACAGTTCAAGCCTCCAATCGTTTTCTCAGTCACTGATCCTGACCTCCCCCCTCACGCCATGAAGGACGAACATGATTCTCTACGCTGTCCTGCGCTAAGAGTACACCTCGTCAGCGGAGAGAAGTCCTTTCTTGTTGCCACATGTCAGGCACAACCCATGAGTCCATCTGGCCAACATCGCCTTGCGCTGGCACTGCGTCAAGAGGCAAAAGAGTGGGGAGTGAAAGGAATCCTCGTACTCGTCGGAATGTCTGCCGAACCTAGCGACCACGATGTCCTCCTACTCGGGCCATCAAGTGAAGACCGAGAGTGGTTGAAGAACATTGGAGCCACCCCCTCAGAGCGATGGCCAGAAGCAGGCATGATAGGCATGGCTGCATGGATGGCAACCTTGGGTGAATTCGATGGGATTCCCACTGCCTGTATCGTCGCTTCTTCAGTAGGAGGGACTGTTGATCTGGAAGGGGCCCGCCGCTTGCATGAACAGATTGAAAAGATGTTCGATGTCGATCTACCTATCGAAAGGAGTACTGAGAAAAGTCTTGCAGAACGTGTCGAACAGTTGATCGAAGTGCTCGATGGCTCCGAGGAAGTAAGCAGTGCGTCGAGCGCTCCACAGATTGATCTGTATCAGTAACTCATCCGCCCGAGGCGACTACGATTACCTCAAGTTCTATGTCACCATTAAGAATCGTTGTGGAAGGGATGACCTCGCCCTCACATACCACCATCGACATGGATTCTGGAAGAGAGAGATCGTGCAGCACGTCAAGCACCGTGCACGACGGGGAATACTCGAGTTCATGCATCGAATGACCTACCTTCACGTTCACCTTCATGCACCCGTCAGGGTTATGCAGGCCTTCATAGTGACGCACCTCAGCCGAGTTCGCATAGCCCGGTATTGCGGTGGTCTCGAAAACCACTGTCCCTAGGACGCGGGAGTTCAAATCTCTCACTCGGCGCCTACTCAGATGACCATCACGCTGCTCGAACGATCAAGTCGGATCTGGGGCTTGCCGAAGCGCTCCCCAATCCAGATACCATGCATAAGCAGATGGTCCCCTCTTCGAATAGAGGGAGCAATCTTCGGCACATCATCCCCGAATGCAATGGCCTCGCAGGTCCCAGAGGCATCAACAAGACGCACTGACCACATAGGATTGGTTCGACCGTCATCGAATTCAAGCAACTTCGAAGTCAAAGATATAGCGATGCCATGGATGGAATATCTCATCTGGAACGTGTTCAATTCAACACGCTCAAGGTCAGGGTCAGGATTTCGATGCAAGGTGGAAAGGTCATCCGCGATGATCACAGGACCACGGTAACGGGGTTCGACGCGAACATCAGATATGGAGATATATTCGCCCAGATCAACCTCCTGTAGACCCTCAGGCCCACCCTGCCTCACGAATACACGCTGATGGCCTTCATCATCCTTCAATGAGAATTCAGGCCACCTATCCCGCAGTGAAGACAAGGACATCGCATGACCTGCTGCGGTCCAACGGGAACGGAATTCATCGAAGGTTTTCCAGCGCCCAGTATCCAATGCTGGAGGGTCAGGCCAAGTAACATGACTGCGGCCATGCTCACACAACAGTCGAGCATCACACCAAGTGCAACGATCCTCATCAGTCCTCACCTCGTCAGTCCCCCCTGGTTGGAAGCGGACCATGGCTGACGGTTCGGCAGGAAATTGCGAAATCGAGCGATTGGAATCGAACATGCGCAGATGCAGTGCCTCAGCCTGCTGCGCCCATGCTTCAAATCCCATATCATCTGGAATAGGCACTTCCTTCACATGAGGACCATCAAGATACCAGATCCTCAATGATAATGGAGTCTGACCGTCATGAGTTTCCTTCCATAACCATGCATATGCGGTCAATTGATTGGGATAGCCGCGGCCGAAATCACCGGTTCCATCGGAGGCTTTGAGGTCAATGATAGATGGGGCCTCAGCCCAACGATACACGAAATCAAATTCACCGGCGAACCAAGCATCGGGGTGGATGGAAGTCATCGAGAACAGAGCTGCATCTGGATCCACGAACCATGGCCGACCAGCGAACCAAGCCCCAAGCCAGCCCGTGGCAGAACAGACCTCAGGAGGGAGTTCCACATCTGGACTCCAACCATCAGGAGCGGGTATCTGTTCGCGCACACCATCTCTGAGACGCTGCCAACAAAGCAGAGATGAGTCATCAACAAGATGTTTCAACTCATCAAGGTGAAGGGAAATGGCGTTACGCCCCATCTCTGCAATGCGCGATGCATCAAGGGATTCCCAGTCCCCATGCCGATTCGCGTTTGACTCCCAAGCCATCTGAGTCAATGGCATCATAGCCCCAAGGTGAACATCAAGTCTGAGGCTAGCCCACTCTTCCAGAGTTTCACGATCACTCGGCCATTGTTCGATAGGAAGAAGAGTACGAACTGGCCACTTCCCCTTTGAGTCTGGCCTTCCATCAGGACATATCGGAGTTTTGAGCACACCATGTGGTGCTCCTGAATTTTCATGCATCGGTGAAGCACGGAGTACACGCGCCACTGCTTCCTCAAGCATGCTCCCAATAGCCATGGCCGGACTAAAGGCGGGCCGCACCTGATCCACCCGTCGATGCCACCACAGTCGTGGGCACGTGGCATGGACGTTCATCGATGAGGCTGACAATCGTTCGAATCGAGACCACGCCGCCTCAGGTTCATCGACATCATGAACTGGCACAACCAAAGACCAAGGTGACGGGTCTTGATGTCTGCGCTCAGGTCCCTTTGAGTGGAGAAGCGGCCTCGATGCGAGTCAGATTACCTCGGAATCTCAGTTGCGGGAAGCCACTTCGCCACCCTAGTTCTGCATGTATAATCCGAATCCGTGAGCCGATAGGATAGGTCCCGAAAGCGTTGGTTCGATCCCTTCCAAAGGCAACACACTCGACAATGCCAGTCCCATCGAAGAGATGGAGACCAGAGATGGAGAATGGCCTGCCATTCACGCCGACACCAACATGGTGATTGCGATGGACGATCAAACCTTGGACACTCGCCCTTGTCGGGAGCAGACCTATCGGAGTGCAGTTCGCAGATGCATCTTCTTCAATGATCTGAGACCGGCCATCAAGATACAAACGGGGGCGTCCTTTCCATTGACCAATCGCTGCATCTACTAGTATGACACTACCTTCCATCGAACGGACTGATTCGCAGGCATCTGTCTCGGTCTCCTCGACAAGAATCGAAGCACCACCTTCGATTCCGATCACTCCACCATGGATTTGATCACCGTAGGGATTCATGAACGGGCCCCAGATGCTGAGAACCTCACCCCTGACATTGACACGTGAGGGAAGTTCATCGACAGAGATGCAAGGCTGTTCCACCGTGAGTATCTGGGGCATCTGGGACCAGGACTCAGGCCCACCAGACCACAGGGTCCGCAGGTTAGAGGCCCTTTCATCATCTGTCCGAGCATCGCAGGCCCACGAAACTGAACAGAACTGACAGGCGGTTGGTGTAGCATCGTCGATCTGCTTGACGCGACCTCCGGGCTCACAAGACGGGAGAGGAGAAGGTTCTGCAGGAGGAAGGCTAGAGCGATCGATGTCAAGCATTTCACCATGAATCGACTTCAGTTCGTCCTGATCGATCTTCGCGTGCTCATCTCCGAGTCGGCTTCGGTGGGGGCCATCAAGGAACCAAGCTTCGGCACGGTCAGCTTCAGGAGAGGTTGCTTCATCCTTCAATGAATTCCATAACCACACATAGAACGATAGTTGTCTCCACACTGCCGCGCTCCAAGGGCTTGTTCCAGCGCTCGCTTTCAGATCAACAATGCAAGTCGAGCCTGCCCACCTGAAGGCTAGGTCAAGCTCACCAGTAGCCCAGCGATCTGGGTGAATCAGGCGTTGGGGAACATCGACTCTTGGATCCTTACCCCACGGACGGGCGATCTCGAGTGCTGCACGAGCATCGAAATCACCCCTGAGAGTTGAAGGAACAACTGCCGGGTGTGAGCGATACGATGCCCACGGTTCCTCCTCCCAGCAAGGGGACGGAATCGAATGAGGGGAGCCGGATGTCAACCATCGATCGCGGTCAGGGCCTCCATCCGCATCAAGGCAGGCCTGGACCTCCTCCAGCAGAAGATCAATGCCACCGCGAAGCATGCGACGAAGCCGCTTGCCATCCACCACATCCCAAGAGGCATCAGTGCGATGAGGCGTTGACTCCCAGCGCTCAGCCCCGATACGTTGCATCTCTGCGACAACATCAGTGAGAGAACTGCAATACCATGTACGAAGGTCGTCAATGCTCCAAGATCCTACCTCACCCTCATCGAGATCTGGCTCCCATGTTTTACCAGAAACATGTTTGATCCAACGGTCAGGTGAACGCATGTCCGGCCGCGAGGGAGGACGCTCCATGAACAGACCTACCATCGCCTCCTCGACGATGTGACCAAGGATCATTGGAGGACTATACGGCCCACCAAGCCCTAGAGAACGAGTCAGACCCCATTGACGGGGGCACCTCTCCCAAGTATTGAGAGAGCTAGCCGAAATGCGCTGACGACTACGATTCACGGGACTGCTAGCCGAGGGGGTAATGGGCATGATCAACCATCCGCGTAGAAATATTCGCCAGCAGCTCGCTGCTCTCGGTCAAGACGGCTACCCAACTTATTCACTCTCGGCCGATGGCTATCGTGATCGCGCCGGAAAGTCACATCAGCAGCAGCAAGGAACCGGTTCATGCCACGACGTAATCGCATCGGACCAACGGCAGTGCCGTCCAGACCACCTTGGCCTTCGAAGACAAGGAGCCGGTCAGAAATTAGATCGATGAAATACACGTCGTGATCGATAACCAATGCGGATCTCTCCATCGCTTCCATCGTTCGTCGAATTGCCCTGGATGCTTCCATACGAGCGTTCGCATCAAGATGTGCTGAAGGTTCATCGAGAACGTACAGGTCTGCATCCCGTGCAAGACAGACTGCGATATTGACGGCTTGAAGTTCACCTCCAGATAGACCAAGAATTGAACGTTCAAGAAGCGATTCAATGCCAAGTGGCCTAATGACGTTGGTCGTGAAGTCACCACGTCGCCAACTCACGCCCGCCTCAGCCATCAGCCACATCTCAACAGTTCCTTCATGCTCTGGTTCAACCTGCTGAGGCTTGAAGGAGATACGAGCATCACTAGAAATCCAGCCTTCATCTGCTTCTAAGTGGCCGGCGAGGATGCGTGCAAACGTGGTTTTACCAGTACCGTTAGGGCCAACCACACCAACAACTTCAGCCCGATTGAGACGTCCACCCTCAGCTGTGAGAGTGAAGGAACCCAGTTGCTTACTGACATCCCCCCAGTCAAGGAGACGTTGTCCCCCACCGTCAATGCGATCAACGCCCTTCTGGAACACGATAGGACGGTCACGGATACGCATATTCTCCTCCTTCAGGAATCCGTCAAGATAGGTGTTGATAGCTGTCCTTGTGGAACGGGCCTGCGTCATAATTCCAAAGGCACCCTTCCGCCCGTAGATGATGTGCACCTTGTCGCACAGCAGGTCAAGAATCGCTAGATCGTGCTCCACAACAAGGACCGGATGTTCTGTAGAGAGTTCTCGGATCACGCGAGAAACACGAAGGCGCTCATAGATGTCAAGATACGAGGTCGGTTCGTCAAAGAAATACAGATCCGCCTCCTTCAGCATCGTTGCTGCAATAGCGACGCGCTGCAACTCACCACCCGACAATTCCGCGATTTCTCGGTCGAGCACTACCTCAAGTCCAAGATCTGGAATAACTTTCTCGAAAAGGCCACGATCATCAACACGACGCAGAAGTGATTCAACACGTCCTGTAGCCACCTTGGGTATGCGATCAATGGCCTGTGGTTTCATCGAGACCGAAGATTCACCAGCAGCTACACGAGTCATATGCTCACGAACAAGGCCACTTGGAACAGATTCAATGATCTCCTCCCACGCTGCTGAGTCAATATCCCATTCACCTAGATTCGGCTGCCTCGTCCCAGCAAGAACCGACAGGGCTGTCGACTTCCCCATCCCATTAGGACCAAGCATGCCTATGACACCCTCGCTGTCGATTGAGGGAAGACGATACAACCGGAAACCGTTGCGGCCAAAGCGGTGAATGCATTCTGAATCAAGGGTCGAAGGAAGTTGAGTGATGACCAAAGCATCGAATGGACATTTGTTCACGCAAATTCCGCAGCCAATACACAGAGGTTCACTGATGATAGGGTGCTGGTTGCTTGTATCAATCACGATACATTCGACGCCATTGCGGACAGGTGGGCAGAAGGACCAGCACTCATGCTGGCATTTCTTGGGTTGGCATTGATCCTCCAGAAGGACGGCAACCCGGGTCTGTGAACTCATGGTGCAGACCTCTTGGGCCGCGTGGGTTGCAGTCGAATACGCAGTGCTGTAAGCAGAGCTATCACGAACTTCTGGAATGACGGGACCCGTACACGCTTCGAGAAAATTTCAGATGGACGGCGGATGATCCGACGAAGGATCCTGCGATACAAGGCCACCATGACTGCTGGTGAATATCTGCTGTCTCTAGGCAACAGATCAAACAGTGGCCGAGCCGTCTCTAACTTCTCATTACAGCGACGAGCCCACTCATTGACAAAGGGCTTCCAATCCGCTGAAGGAGGGCCATTCTTTACGAACGATTCAGGATCAATGCCATAATCGTTCAACAGATTCTGCGGGAGGTAGACTCGACCAAGAAGGGCATCTTCCTTCACGTCACGTAGGATGTTGATCATCTGCATGTACTGACCAAGTGAATATCCATGTTTCCGGGCAGCGGTACGATCGGATGGCTGATAGACATCGATACAGAGCAAACCTGTAGCCGAGGCAACGCGGGCGCAGTATGCTTCCAAGTGCTCAACAGTCCTGTAGTCCACGACATAGAGATCATCCTCCATCCCATCAATCACCGCATCGAGGTCTGAGCGATTGAAGTTGTAGGTATTCTTGGCGGCCTTGAGTGCCATGAAAACAGGGTCAGTCAGCCAGAGATCATCATCAAAGCACGAGGACATCTTCATCCGCAAACCATACAGTTGGCGAAGGCGATCAAGGCCCTCACCACCATCGATGATAGCATCGTATCCGCTCCTCTCGACAAGGTCTTCACGGTATTGTTCGAAGCCCGTGAAGGCCTCATCGGACCAACCTGAGAAGGCCTCCTGATGATCGCCATCAGCAATATCATCAGCCCGCCGGCAGAAGGCGTAAACTGCAGTCAGAGCCTGACGCTTCACATCTGGGAGATAACGCATGGCATGGTAGAAATTGGCCGCAACACGCTGAGTGAGGGCGTGACTGTAACTGTGTGCGGCTTCAAGCATAGCATCAGTTGGTGGCGCCTCCCAGCGACCACCTTCAGCATCCTTGAACGGGTTAACAAGAGGTTCTGAAGGATCTGGCATCACTGATGCCACATCAACCCATTTAGAATTCGACACCACTCTAAGCACATCTGGGATGAGTTGCACGTTGCTGCGTAGTGCCTCAAGTCCCTCAGTCATGCTCTCCCGTCCTAACGCGCCGCTATCAGGCTGATGCTTCATCCCATCGCCCGCAGGCGCCTGCTTGCAAGGATTCCTACGAGAACCAGGCGTAATCGACCTAGGCGGCCTACACGTGGACGATGCGTGAGCGTCCTGCCATTCCTGCGGAGGATTGCAGCAACCACCATTTCACCACCTCGGGCGAAGAGATCTACCTGCACTGCCAGATGTGGATCGACAGCACCGACAAGAGCCCTACCTGCTCGCAAGCGTGATCGGGCATGAAGGGTCGTGGCAACAATGGCAGCATGTACACCCGGATGGGACCGAAGGGCAAGAACATCGTTTTCAGCGGCATCGTGAGAGCGAAGAAGGTCGCGCGGGATGTAAACCCGCCCGATGCCAGCATCCCTCCTCACATCCTGCATGAGGTTGGCTATCTGCAAACCTGTACAGATGTCATCTGACCAAGCATCCAATTGCGGGTCGTCATGACCATGTATCCTCAACACAAGTCTGCCAACTGGATCTGCAGAGCGCGAACTGTAGTGATCAAGATCTGCAATGGACTCCGGATGCAAAGGACCCTGGTCCATCGTGAAAGCCTCGGCAAGGTCGAGGAATGGCTGTACAGGAAGGTCATGAGTCCGTCCGGCAGCTGCAACAGCAGTAAGGATGGGGTGGTCGGCAGGTCCTGTCCAGCCGTCTTGATGGGCAACAACTGTCAGATCTGCCCAGCGCTTGAGCAGCTGAGCACGTACATCGGATGAGAAAGGTGCTTCATCTCCTAGGTCATCCGCATATCTCGACCACGCATAGACCGCTGCCATGGGCTCCACTAAAGCTTTGGGGGTAAACCGGGAAAGAACGAGAAAATTCTCATAATGAGAATTTGCTGTGCTGATGCAGAATGCTTGATCGGTTGCAAGATCTGATGCCGCCCCCTCACCAGCGAGAATAATATCGTCACCCTCTACTTTGTGAGCCCCGAAATCGACCTTCTCACCGACCTTTCTCAAGCCCATTCTGCCCACCCCTCTTGCCCACGGAGTGGAGCCTCTGGCCAACCCGGCCAACTTTCCTCCACATCATATCCTTCACCGAGCACAGCGCCTGCAGCTGCCAACCCGCTGCGCACCGCACCTTCCATTGTCGATGGCCAGCCAGTATCCGTCCATGCACCTGCAAGAATGAGCCCCTCCCCCAAGGCATCAGATGCGGGGCGATGAGAAGTCGACCCTGGATGAGGGGCCAGAGTGGCGTAGCGCATCCTTACGATATCGACATGCAAAGGTTCGGACCATGTTGAAGGAAGACGAGAGGAAAGAACGCGGCGATACGCCTCCTCAATCTCATCATCACTGACATCGTGCCATCTGTCTGCGAACGATACCGGGACGCTGAACCAATGTTCCCCAGGATGTCCTTGCTCTCCTGTACGATCGATTACCATCTGTATCAATGGTTCATCCAAAATCACGAGGTATGGAAGGCCTTCTGGAAGAAGGGGGGAGGAGTGACGTGCATGTATCCCAATGATCGAACTTGTCTCAAGTTGTGAAATGGCATCACGCACCCTACCGACTTTTGGTTCCTGAGTAAGGTTCTCTAACATTCTGTAGGCATGCCGCACCTCAACGGCGAGAACGACGGCATCGACCTGGTGAATGCCATCTCGTGCTGCAAGGTGGAATCCACCCTCGACACGCTCGATGTTCCTAATTGGGGTAGAGGCATGGAATTCTGCGCCTGCCTTGTCCAAGGCTACCTCAAGACGAGGATGCAGAACATCAGAAAGATCACTGCTGAATGTGATGGCGTCGAACGCAGAGCGTGAGGAGAATAGGCCTCGCTGAAATAAGAAAATCGCCTGACCCGCTGATGCCAAGGCAGGAGGGACATTCAATGCGGCGAGAACAAAGGGGGCCCAGAAGCGTTCAATCGTTGCGGAAGCCTGACCATGCTCCTCCAACCAACTTTGAAAGTCTCTACCGTCAAGTAGAGGATCTCGTGGATCCGATCTCCTGAGGGCTTTCACAGCTTTGCGCAAACCAGTCCTTTCCTTCACTTTGAGCGGCTTGAATGTGAGCAGACTTGGCAACAGGTGGAAGGGAGGACTGAATCGAGAACTGTCAACGATACGATGAATGATTTCACTATCGGGATCAAGGAAGGACATCACTGTACGGGGCTGAATACGCAAACCATCCTTTGCTCCTATACGCTCGATCAACTGGAGGAACCGATCGTAGGCCCGAAAGGCCGCGTGAGGACAATTGTCTATCGGATGATCCAGCTCGGGTGGCCGGACACTAGCTACTCTGCCCCCGAGCCGGTCCGTGGCTTCGAAAAGGACGACGTTTTGCCCGCTATCCGCAAGCGCGAGGGCGCACGCACACCCTGCAAGGCCACCCCCGATCACTCCAACCATCCGTTCTTGCACACACTGCACTCAATCGAAGCACCGTTTTTATCCGTCGGTCCCTACGCCAACTTGACTATGGCCGAAATGTGCGTGCAGTGCGGCGAAGAACTCGCCCCCGAATCTCTGTTCTGTACGGAGTGCGGAACGCGGCAGGCCTACTCGCCAGCACAATCATCCACGCCCCCTCCTGCAGTGCATCAAGCCAACGTCACAGACCTATCCTCAATCGTTGACCGATCCAACATTCCATCCGCTAACCCTGCAACCACTGCTCAGGGAACGCATGCTGGACAAGGAGGAGGCATCTCAGTCACTCAACTCGGCGGTAGCCGAATCGGTGGAGCCCAAACGATCGGCGAACAGGGGGGCAGTGCCAGCGATGTTCTGAAGGGAATTGCAGAAGGCCTGAGCGGCGTGCAGGAATCGCCCGAGGCGCAAAAAGCACGCAATGCAGCGACGATGGGAATCGACCAGCGACGAGAGTTCAACAGCCCTACCGACCAGTTGGTCGAGGATATTCACATCGCCGAGCGCGAGGTGAAGGGTCGACAACGACAAGCTTGGCTTGAGATGAATCAAGACGGCTCTGAGGTTGCGACACCGCAAGCAGTTACCACAGAACTGCCACCCCATCTACGCGAGGAAACAACCGTTGTTTCTACCCCAGAAACCGCGGCCAACGATGCCCCCGACCCAGCACTATTCCGCCGAATGACCGAGGTCGCAATGCGTCGAGTCGCTCGCAAACGTGGAATATCGGTCGAAGCACCCCAAGTTAAGGACTCAGATGGCATATTCATGGTCAACCTGACCTACAACGATGACGGTCGCGTTCTTGACACCCCTGATGAGCTCATGGATGCATTCGATCATGCAATCACAACCGAAGCCTCCCTCAAAGGATACGATGTCGTACTTGAGGTGAACATCTTCCGGAATCAAGACGGGACGATCGAGAAGGTTGCCGGTTACGGCGGAGTGGACGAACCTGCCGAGGAAAAGAGAGAGAAGAAGGAAAGGAAGCCACAAGCTCGCAAGAGGTCACCGTCCAAGCAGGGGAAACCACCCGGCGGGGGACGGCGGAAAAAGCCACCCGGCGGGGGACGACGTAAATCAGAATCCGGAAGAGGACGTGACGAAGGACGCGGCGAGTCCCGGAGCGGCCCATCTGGTGGCAAGCCACCCGGGCGAGGAAGAGGACCTTCTAGAGGGGGACCATCCCGCAAAGAGAAAGGACGGGGTGGAGGAGGAAGAGGACCTTCTGGAGAAGGACCACCCCGCAAAGAGAAAGGATCGGGCGGAGGTGGAAGAGGTCCTTCTGGAGGGGGACAACGCGGACCGCCCGGCGGTGGTGGACGCGGACCAGGTGGGCGACCGCCACCAGGACCTCAACGAGGCGGGCGAAGAGGACCGCCTAAATCAGACGATCCTGAATGGTGATTCAGGAACGAAGTCCTGCATTTTTCAGCGCATCAAGCAGAACAGCACCGATCTCAGAGGGATCTTGAGCGACATGGATACCAGCAGCCTCGAACGCTGCAATCTTCTCAGCAGCAGTCCCCTTACCACCACTGATGATCGCACCGGCGTGACCCATACGTTTGCCTGGCGGAGCAGTGGCACCGGCAACGAAACCGACAATCGGCTTGGTGACGTTCTGTTCAGCCCATGCAGCAGCATCCTCTTCCGCGGTACCTCCAATCTCACCGATCATGACAATCGCCACCGTTTGTGCATCGTCCTCAAAGGCAGATAAACAATCGATGAATCCCGTGCCGTTGACGGGATCACCCCCGATACCAACACATGTCGACTGACCCTCGCCGATGCTCATGGTCTGAGCTACCGCCTCATAGGTCAGTGTACCAGACTTTGAGACAATACCGATGCGGCCCTTCGCATGTATATGCCCCGGCATGATGCCTATCTTGCACCCACCACCATCCCCAGGGGTGATGATGCCAGGACAATTCGGACCAATCAGCCGAACCCCCGGCCGGTTCTCAACATAGGTGACCGCTTTGACCATGTCCAGAGTGGGGATGCCCTCGGTGATGCATACGACCACTCCATCTCCTTTCAGAGCATCAAACGCATCTGCTGCCTCCATGATTGCCTCAGCGGCAAAAGGTGGTGGAACATAGATGACTGAAGCATCGGCATCTGTGGCTTTGATCGCCTCGTTCATCGAATCCCAAACAGGGAATTCTCTACCCTCAAGAGTCACACTCTGACCCCCTTTACCTGGTGTGCAACCACCCACGATGTTGGTTCCATATTCGACCATCTTGCCAGCATGGAACATCCCCTGCTTGCCAGTGATACCCTGCACGAGGAGGCGGGCATCCTCTCTGACCCAGATTGACATCAGGTCTCACCCCCTATCATCTCAACAATGAGACGTGCACCATCACCAAGACTGTCTGCCGGATGGATGTCGAGGCTCGAATCTGCAAGCAACCTTTTGCCTTCATCAACGTTAGTCCCGGCAAGCCGTACGACAAGAGGGACCTTCAATCCAAGAGCTTGTGTTGCACTGATGACACCTCGAGCTATGATATCACAACGCATGATACCGCCAAAGATGTTGACGAGGATTCCCTTCACATTGGGATCCTCAAGAATGATTGAGAAGGCTGTCATGACCTGTTCCTCATCGGCCCCACCACCAACATCTAGGAAATTGGCAGGCTCACCACCATAGAGTTTGATGACATCCATGGTGGCCATAGCAAGACCCGCTCCATTGACCAGACAACCGATGTCACCGTCGAGTTTCACGTAGGACAGGCCCGCCTGTTTGGCTCGGACCTCTATATCCTCCTCTTCCGAACGATCTCGCAGCCCCTCGCGGAACTTGTGTCTGAAATCCGCATTATCATCAAAACCGATCTTAGCATCGAGGGCGATGATCTTGTCATCTGCCGAGCGCACAAGAGGATTGATCTCAACCATCGAACAATCGTTATCCACGAAAAAATTGTACAGCGCACCTATCGTTTGCATGAAGGACTTGAGCGCGGTACCCGAAAGGCCGAGGGCCATGCCAAGGTCTCGCCTTTGGAATCCTAACAGACCTACATTCGCATCGACGCGCACCTTGTGGATGAGTTCGGGGGTTGAGGCAGCTACCTCCTCGATGTCCATCCCACCCTCGGTTGAGGCCATGATGAGCACCGTCTTCGCTTCACGGTCAATGAGGAGCGCAAGATAGTATTCATGTGCGATGTCACAACCAGATTCGATGTACAGATTGCTGACAGTCTTACCATCTGGGCCGGTCTGTTTGGTCACGAGCACCCTTCCAAGGATGTTTGAGGCGTAGGTTTTCACATCCTCTCTAGACAAGGCGATTTTGACGCCACCTTCCATTACCAGATTTCCTGAGTCAGCATCGTAGAGGTTCCCTTTGCCGCGCCCACCAGCATGGATCTGAGACTTGACAGCTACGACCTTTGAACCAAGGTCATCGTAGGCAGCAAGAGCTTGCTCAACCGATGTACAATGGATGCCTTCAACCACTGGGACTCCGCATTCTCTGAACAGCGCCTTCCCTTGGAATTCATGAATGTTCATACTGACTCGGTAATGCCTGAAGTGCTTCAAGGTGACCCCATGAAAAAGAAGGTATCATCGCATGAAGCAAAATAAGCGATGGGGTTCGGATAGGTGATGCAGGTTGTTGTTCTCGCAGGAGGAAAAGGTACGCGGCTACGGCCGTGGACGTTGACACGACCTAAGCCCGGGTTGATGCTACTCGACCGGCCACTGTTAGCACACGTGCTCGATCTGCTACCGACCGATGCGGTCACAAGCGTTCTTGTCGCAGCAGGCTACCTCGTGGACGGCCTGAGGTCCATCCTCGATGAGCACCAACTTCCTTGGCCAGTCAAGGTTATCGAAGAGGACGTACCCCTAGGCACAGGTGGTGCGCTCCGCAATATGCTTGACCATCTCGAGGACCGATTCATCTGTCTAAACGGAGATGTCCTCTGCGGCTTTGACGGGCAACAGATGATTGAAGCAGGTAAAGGACATCCTGATGCCGAAGTCATTCTTGCAGTGCGCGAGGTCGAGGACACACAACGCTTCGGCATCATTGAGTTCATGCCAGATGGAGTCACCGTTGCGGCGTTCAAGGAAAAACCAGAACCTCACGAGACCACGTCGAGATGGGCAAGTGCGGGCTGCTACATGCTCGCTAGGACTGCCATCAAATTGCTTCCAACAGGAGCCTCCAGTCTTGAGCGAGACCTTTTTCCTAGATTAGCTGGCGAGAAACAAGCATTCGGAGTGCAGGTCGAAGGGGAATTCGTCGACGCTGGAACTCCCGACTCATGGATGGAGGCAGTGGCTCTGGCAATAGCACGCTGCGGAGATAGTGGCAGCACACTAGAGGATATCTGGGTCCATCCTGAGGCAGTAGTCGATGCTGAAGCCAGGATCTCAAGGTGTGCAATCGGCGCAGGAGCACATGTCGCGCACGGCGCAGTGCTCATCGATTGCGACATCCAAGCAGGTGCAAGCATCGAGAACGGGTGCCATTTGGAACGCTGCCTGATTGGCCCAGATGTCATCATCGAGGAAGGAACTCACTTGGATGGGGCCGTGCTGGCATGAAGGCATATGTCGGATGAGGGTGTCGCAGGTCCATGGACGAGCGACCTATCATCGTCGTGAATATGAAACTTCATCGCGAGGCAGTAGAAGAACAGAAGGCCTTCATCGATGCCATGATTGAGGTCATGGAGAGGTGGCCGAACGTTCGACTGGCCCTAGCCACACCTGCAATGAGCGTTGCACAAGCGTGCCTCCAGTGTCAAGATACGCAGGTCGAGATCTGGACACAGCACCTCGACGTGGATGAATGGGGCAGTTCGACCGGCTCGAACTCTGCTGCTCAAGCCCGCTTGCTCGGAGCAGAGGGAACACTTCTCAATCATGCAGAGAGGCCAATGTCAGTCACTGAGGCAAAAGGGATCCTAGAAGGGGAGCATCGCCCGGCTACAGTGTGCATCTGCGCCCCTGAACCTGAGGCTGCTGCCGAATATGCACGTCTTGGACCTGAATATCTGGCTGTCGAGCCACCTGAACTGATTGGCGGCGACATATCGGTAACAACAGCAGACCCAGGCATCATTTCATCGACTGTCGCTTCGGTAAAGAATGTCGCACCAGATGTAATGGTACTGTGCGGGGCGGGAGTCAAGACTGGTGAAGACCTGCGAGTAGCGCTTGAACTCGGCGCGGGTGGGGTTTTGCTCGCCTCTGGCATCACCAAATCAAAGGCTCCTGGAACTTCACTCGAGGACCTTATGAAAGGACTCACTTGAGAGCAAGGCGGCATTTAGGCCTACCCCGAACATGTCCGAAGGGAAGAATATAGTATAAATACTAATTGACCACCCGAGATTCATGAACAAGAGATTCATCTCTGGAATGCTGACACTTCTGATGCTGACTTCCTTCTTGGCAGGATGCACAGGAACCGATGACACATCGACTCCTTCGACTGCTAATGACATAACAACGAATACGACGAAAATAGGACTTCTCAGCCCGCAGACTGGACCGATCGCCGCCTACGCTAGCGGTTTCGAGTCAGCGGCTGCCGTTGCCATCGCTGACCTCAATGCGGAACAGAGCACGACCACCTTCGAACTCGTCGTTGCCGACTCCGGTTGCAGCGGCACAACAGCAGCCACGGCAGCCCAGACACTGATTGATTCCGGTGTCGTCGGTATCGCTGGTGCTGCGTGCTCAGGTGCTACGCTCGGTGCAATTGCAGTGGCCAAGGAAGCAGGAGTCCCAATGGTCTCCTATGCATCAACCTCACCCGCAGTGACCACCTCTGATGACGGTGGCCATCTGTTCCGTGTGGTGCCATCTGATGCCCAGCAAGCAGTGGCTTTGAAGGACCTCGTCCTGAACCGATCTGGTGCAGATGTAACAATCGGTGTCCTGTATATGACCAATGACTACGGAAGTGGACTCGCAGATAATTTCGAGGTCGCTTGGAACGGAACCAATGTTTCTGGCTCTCCACTTTGTGCCAAGGCGGGTTATGACCCAGTATCCTTCGACGCATCGACGCTCGTTCAAGCTGTTCTGAGCTGTGACATTCTCGTCACAGTCACCTATGCTACCGATGGCGCTGCGATTGTTGAAGAGTTGGCAGTGCAAGGATACACCGGACAGATCTACGGTGCAGATGGCATCGCAGATGCCAACTTCGGTACCGAGTTCAGTGACAAGCACACCCTTAATGGAGTGATCGCCACCCAACCACGGCCAGGTACCACCTCTGCTATGAAGACGGCATTCGAGACCGCCTACGCAGCTGCTGGTGGAAACGCATCTGGCATCTACACTCACGAGACCTATGACGCTGTCAAGGTCATCGGGCAGGCCTACAATATGTTAGTGCAGGACGGCGTCAACATGAAGACACACATCGGAATGGTAGGAAATGCCTTCGTCGGTGCATCCGGCACACACACCTTCGACGCCAACGGTGATGTCCTCGGTACAGGTTACAATGCCTGTGACTTCACGATCACTGGAACCTTCGATGCGTTGAATGTTGGCTTTGCATGCGACCAGATCTGGACAGCGGCCGGTGGCATCGCAGATGCAGCCAGCGAGGATTCAACCGGCTCGGGCAAGATCAAGATCGGTCTGCTCAGCCCCCAGACTGGCCCAATCGCTGTTTATGCAGATGGATTCGAGGATGCTGCTGCAGTGGCGATTGCCAAACTCAATGCTGACAACGCCAACATGGAGTTCGAATTGGTGGTCGCAAACTCAGGCTGTGGTGCAACACAAGCAGCTACTGGAGCCCAGACACTCATCGACTCAGGTGTCGTCGGAATCGTAGGTGCTGCGTGCTCAGGTGCAACACTCGGTGCAATCGCAGTGGCCAAGGAAGCAGGAATCCCAATGGTCTCCTATGCTTCGACCTCACCAGCTGTAACGACTGCTGATGACAATGATCTCCTGTTCCGCGTAGTAACCAGTGATGCGTATCAAGGACCTGCCATTTCAGCAGTGGTAGCGGATTCTGGAGTCACTAATCCCGGTCTTCTCTACATGACCAACGACTACGGTTCTGGTCTTGCAGATGCTTTTGAAGGTGCTTGGACAGATACAGAGAACACCCTTTGTGCCAAGGCGGGTTATGAGCCTGGATCCCTCGACGCATCGACGCTCGTTCAAGCTGTTCTGAGCTGTGATTCAGTGGTGCTCGTTTCTTACGCCACAGATGGAGCAGCCATCGTCGAGGAGCTCGCAGCTCAGACCTTCTCAGGACAGATCTTCGGAGGCGACGGAATCGCTGATCTCCCATTCCAAGAGGAGTTCAGCGACAACTCATCCTTGGACGGCGTGATAGCGACCAAACCAGCCAGTGCTTCCGACGCTGACTTTGAAGCTGCTTATGGAGCCTCAGCAGGAAATGCATCTGCCATCTACACCCATGAGACCTATGACGCTGTCATGATGATTGGACTGGCTGCAGCAATGGAAAATGGTGCAAATATGAAGACGCACCTTAGGATGGTAGGAAACGCATATGATGGTGCATCGGGCAACCACACATTCGACGCTAACGGTGATGTATCTGGTTCAGGATACTCAATTTGTGCCTTCAGTTATGATGCTGGAACCAGTACGGTCTCATTCGCTTGCGCTCGCAAATGGGATTCAAACGCCGGCATAACTGATGTTTGAGCACACGTGGACGTGCTTGCAATAGCAGCAGTTAGGGGCTGCTGGTGCCCACCCTCGCGGACTTAGGGGTATCCCGCACCTTGTGATTTGGGAGTCATCCTGTTGTGCAACCTTCATGAGCGCCCAGCGTAGGTGGCATACCAAGCCGCCATCAGCGGGGTGGAACCCATGGACTATGCAGCAAAATTGGCTGAACTGGCTGATGGTGCAAAGAGAGTGAGGAACGCCAGAGGATTCGGCACCATCTTTGGCCTTTTACTGATTCTCGACGCCTGCTCCGGACTTCGGTATGGACGTAGCCTGCTCGCGTTCAGTCACCTGTTCGAAGGCGATGTGCTGTGGATGCTCATGGTCGTCGAATGCATCGCTGGACTCACCGTCGCCATCAGGAACATCCATGGACGACTGAGGATGGACCACAGGCTTGCCTTCGTGATCAGCATACCGTTGGCAGTCCTCACACTCCTGACGATGCTGAATGTGCTCGTCATTGGAGGGATGGTGCCCGATGCGAACCGAGATAACGCAACGATCAACTTCAACCTCTCAGCGGTCGGTCTGAGTGCTCTGTTCTGGGGCGCAGCCTACCTGTCCATCGCGGCCGGACTGACACTGACCTACAAGGTTCAGCGATACGGGAACTTCGCACAGGCTGAGTTCATGCTTGTCGGAACATATGTCGCGATGACCATGATGTGGTCGGACCGTTTCTTCGAGGCGGTCGATGCACCGAAGGACGACATACTCACCTGGGATCTACTGATATGGGCCTGTATCGGTGCGTTCGTCATCACCGGCCTTGTCGGGGTCTTCATCGATCGTGTCCTCTATCGAGGCTTCCGCAAGCGACAAGCATCCCCCCAAACGATGATGATCGCTTCACTCGGAGTAGCGATGCTGCTCAGATCACTCCTGTATCTGAGGTACGGTTCATCTCCCCGACTCTTCGTACCCGACAGGGACTGGCGGTTGTCGACATCAAAGTTCGACATCCCTACGCGACAGATACGTCTGCAATTCTCCAGCGACCCTGAGCTGCCCTTCTTCGAATGGATGACCGAGATCAACGATTATGGGTACACCTACGGTAAGGTGGCCCTCGTGGTGGGAGTCTTCGGGAGCGTGCTGCTGTTCATGTTGGTGCTGAAGTACACGACGCTCGGGCGCAGGATGCGAGCTGTCGCCGACAACCCTTCACTGGCAGCATCCTCTGGCATCAACATCGAGAGAACCCACACAATCTCGTCTTTCATCTCTGCAGGGTTGTCGGGACTTGGAGGAGCACTGTTCGCAATGGTCATGCGAACGAACCCTGAGATGGGGCTAGCGCTTCTTCTGCCCGCATTCGCAGTCATCGTATTCGGGACCATAGGGTCGATCGGTGGTGCATTCTTCGGAGCCATCGTCCTCGGACTTGTGAGATCCTCGAGCGAACAGGTCTTCATCGGCCTCGGGTATCCATTGGGCAGGGACTCCTTCTCAGCCTTCGCTGAGACCATGCCATACGTCGTCTTGATCATCATCCTGCTGGTGATGCCCCAAGGCGTCGGGCATCGCTGGGAGCAATGGCGTATTGAAAGAATCCGCCGCAAGGCGGATGAAGAGGCGCGAACGCTTGTTCCTGCATCTCTCAAGGCACAGATCGATCGATTCCGAGGTGGCGTGAACCGGTGCGCCATCGCTGCCCTGACACCTATCTCAAAAGCCCGTACTGCTGCCCGTCCATTGACTCAGCACATCGGCGACGGTATCGACGACGTAAGAGCAAGGGCGAACAAGATGTGGCGCGGGTTAGCTCTGAAGCAGCGCGCCTCCTCAGCCTGCACCTCGATGAAGGCATGGTGCAGTGAACGAGTTCCTGAGCGACCAAAACGATGGGTGCAAGCCGGAAGAGAGGCTGTCCCTTACGGCCGTGAGAGCAACATAGGGTCATGGATCGCCTTCGGGATCATGTTCCTGTTCCTCGTAATGGTATCTTGGGACCTGCCGAGCGTGACCAGGGAGACGAAGGTGATGCAAGTGGCTCGCATCATAGTCCTGCTCGCGATCTTCGCGATCCTCTCGATGTCGCTCAACCTGCACACCGGCATGGCGGGCATGGTGAACTTCGGGGTCATCTTCTTCGCAGGGATAGGGGCAATCATCGTCGGCATCCTATGTGCACCGGTGGCGACCAATGGCTATGGGTGGGCGCCTTGGAAGGCGGCGATCCTAGGTGTTTCTGTGGCAGCATTGGCCGGATGGTTGCTGGCCTATCCAACTGCCCGTCTGCGCATGGATTATTTCGCCATCGTGACCATCTCTCTCGGGGAGATGCTGCGCATCGCACTGAGTGCAGAACCTATGCTTCGGGCAGGCACAGTGACAAGTGCAATCGGTATCTCGGTGTACACCCTGCCCCTCAGGAATTGGTGGGAAGAAGGTCCGGCTGAAACTATTGGAGGATGGCTCGGACTCGAGGGGGCCGCACCATATGTCGTTCTGCTCGCAGGCCTCTCAATCGTCGCCTTGCTCTCAATATGGTGGTTGCTCTCAAAATTGTATACATCTCCTTGGGGTCGCATCCTGCGAAGCATCCGGGAAGATGAGGAGGTCACTCAGCACCATGGGCACGATATCTTTCGTCACAAGGCATCGGCACTCGCGATAGGAGCAGCGATTGCAGGTGTTGGAGGTGTACTGTGGGCATGGCTGAACACGAGCATCTTCCCGGATTTCATGACTCCTGCCCGTACCACCTTCCTAATCTGGGCGGCGTTCATCGTCGGAGGCCGTGCGAATGACCGAGGGATGATCGTCGGAGCCTTCCTGATCGTCATCATGGAATTCGTGTTCAATGTCATGGTCGTTGCTCGAGGCGATTCGGATCTGACCTTCCATACCACTGTTTCCAAAATCGATGAAATATTTGCATGGCTGGTCCAAGATCTCGGCGGTCATCTATGGTCGCAACGCTCCATCGATGAAGCCTTCCCAAGTGGTGCTATCACTGCAGAGCTTGCCTATGTGAAACTCGGATTGATTGGCCTTGTCATCCTACTCGCCCTGCGCTTCACACCAAAAGGGCTGGTTCCCGAGGTCCCATATCGTCCTGAAAAGGCCATGGAGTCGAGAGGGGGAGAAGAATGACCGCTGCATTGAGAGTCGAGGGACTCGTGAAGGATTTCGGCGGGCTGCGAGCTGTGGACGACCTGTCCTTCAGTGTCGAAGAGGGTAGAATGGTCGGTCTGATCGGGCCGAACGGATGTGGCAAATCAACGACTTTCAACTGTATCAGTGGCCTTCTTGACAAGACCGCTGGAAGGGTCGAGATCTTCGGGTCTGACGCTACCAAGATGCCACCGCATCGAATCAATTCGCTCGGGATGACACGGACCTTCCAACACACAAGGTTGTGGCGCGAGATGACTGTGATCGAGAACCTGCTGCTTCCACCTCGACGACAATTCTCCCCAAGCCGTCTGAAGGCACTGTTACGTCCAAAGAGCAGACCCGAGGAGAAGGAACGCCTGAAGCGAGCATGGGAGGTTCTTGAAGTCCTTGAGATCACACACATGGCTCACAACCTCAGCGCCGAGCTATCTGGTGGTCAGAGCAAACTGGTCGATATCGGACGAGCGATGATGGGTGAATCACGACTGCTCCTGCTCGATGAACCAGTGGCAGGTGTGGCTGGGCCTTTGGCTGCACGGATCTTCCAGCACCTGAGGCACCTCGTCGAGACCGAAGGCCTGACTCTTCTCATCATCGAACACAACATGGATTTCATTCTGCAGGCAGGAGTGGACAGCATCGTCGTCATGGACAACGGGGGGCTCCTGATGCTGGGAACTCCAGACGAGGTTCGAGCGAGCGAAGAAGTGGTACGAGCCTACCTTGGTGGAGACGGGATTGAGGAGGAGGAAGAATGAGCGAACGCGTGCTTGATGTATCCGGGCTCATCGGTGGCTACGGAAGCGTGCGCATCCTGCACAGCATCGACGTACACGTCGATAAGGGGGAATTCGTCACGATCATCGGCCCGAACGGTTGTGGGAAATCGACCTTCCTGAAGGTCGTGTTCGGATTAGCAACCCGAGAGGAGGGTGGAGTCAAACACATGGGGGAGGACATCAGTGGTTGGTCGACCGACCGACTGGCAAGGCGCGGCATCTCATATGTGCCTCAGGTCGACAATGTATTCCCTTCACTCTCGGTCCGAGAGAACCTGCAGATGGGGGCCATCGGACTACCTCGCCCTGAAGTTCAGGAAAGAATCGAACGAGCTCTGGAGATGTTTCCCGACCTTGAGACTCGGATGAGTGATGTGGCCGCCTCCCTTTCAGGTGGTCAGCGGCAGATGCTGGCTATCTCGCGTGCACTGATGAGTGACCCTACCTTCCTGTTGCTCGACGAGCCGACTGCTGCTCTGTCTCCGCTGTACCAACAGCAGATCATCGGACGCATCGATGCTCTGAGAAAGAAGGGTATCACGATTCTGATCGTCGAGCAGAACGCCCGGCTCTCACTGAAGCGATCAGACCGAGGATACATCTTCGCAGGGGGAAAGGTCGTTCACACAGGTCTGGCTTCAGACATCCTTGAGGATGAGAAGATAGGGCAATATTTCCTTGGTGGGACCCACGACTAGCGCCATGGTCAATAACCCCCCTTCAGTCCGAGGTGCATGCAGAAGAACGCGGTACTGCTAGTGATGCTCGCGCTTGTCAGCGCAACGATGGCCGGTTGTACTGGAACAGAGACAGATACCTCTGTGTCCAGCAGCAGCGGAAGTGGTGGAACAACCAATCAAACAGGAAACCAGACCTCCAATGGGACCAGTGCCCCTGCAGTCCTGACCCCAATGACCGCGGAGCAGGTCCTGGCATTCATGGCATCAGGAGAAGATGGCGATCTACCAGAGCCCAGTGAAGCGGTCACGAAACATGGTATGATAATGACTATCTCGGGAACAATCGATCTGGGGATGGGCGATCCAATGGAAGATACCACGATCACGATTACGCAGATGGAGGATTCCACAGCACAACGAGTGATGAACGGCATGATCATGTCCATGATGGGAGGTATGATGAGCATCCAGATGACCACGATTCAAGGTGCCAGCACCGGAACAGGAGAAGGAGTCGTGAACATCATCATGAGCGACATGGGAGATGATGGAACACCTACTGGAGATACGAAGAGATATTACGCATTCGACCATGACTGGGATTACGAATCTGCAATTGAATCTGTGATCGATGAGGGTAGTGACTGCCCATTCGACGAGGAGATGGATGGCAATCCATGTTCTGCAACAGAATGCGATTGGGATCTTGACATCGATGAACAGAGTCAGGCCTGCTCGAGCAAGGTCGAGAATTACTGCGGGTCCCTTAACTTCAGTTACGATCCGGCCTGCAGCACCAATGATGAAGGAAGCTCGATGGGGGATGACCCTGATTTCGGATTCCCCGAGCCAGATTCGGAGATGCTGAACTCCACGAACTGGACGACCACCGGAATCGATGAATCTTCAGGGACACAGTCGTTCAGTGGAGAAGTCGACATGGGTGACGAAGGTGGAATGACAAACATCACACTGACTATCATACCCTCCAACCCGCCTGTGATGAAATCAATGGTGATGGACAATGGGTCGATGAGAATGACCATAGAGATGTTGATGGGAGATGGTATCTCCATCGATCTCGTCGATTCGGAGACCACTGGATGGACAAAGGGCTCAACGGATGCGAACTTCGGCTGGTCAGAACCTTGCAAGTGGGATGATTGCAGTGATGGAGCGACCATCGAGGGATGGATTGCTGAGGCAGATGATATCATCGAGGTCCCAACATCACAGGTTCAATTGCACATCCTCACACCATCTGAGACAGATGATGATGGCAACGATCTCCCACAGACGGTTCTGGGCAATTTCAGCCTAGTTGAATCAGATTCACCTGTTACTTGGACCGACCCCGATGGAGCTGTGTGGACAATGGTGTGGAACGATGAGGACAATGATGGCCTAATCAGCATCGATGATACCCTCAACATGACCACCGCGGACAACACGAACGCCTCGTTCGAGTTCAAGCTCTACGACACATGGGCAGAGGATTACGCTGGTTCGATGGAGATGCCCGGCTTCACAGCCGCACTCTCGTTCATCGCCATGCTGGGTGCATGCCTTCTGCTTCGCCGCCGAGAACTCTGAGCAGTCAATCCCATGAGGGAGCGCTCTGCGAAGAGATCTGCTCGAATGAGTTCGGCCACATCGCGTATCAAGTGGGGACTGAGGCGACGAATCGAAGAACACCATCGTCCATCAACCCAGGCAATGCGATGTAGGACGACGACCTCATCGGCAGGAGCCACCAGATGGTGCTCCATCCCCAATGCCATCGCTGCGATCTCAGTCCACTCCACCTGACCGGGGTGGGACGATGGTGCGTGAGCACGAAGTCGAATGAAGTGAATCAATCCTCCAATGCGAGCGATCACATCTGGAGGACCGTGGACCTTGATGCCTGCCCATCGGGTGGCTTGACGCGGTCCGGGATGGACTTCATGAGTCCAGCGACCTGAGAACAAGCCAGACAGGATGGGATGATCCATCGCTCTCAACAGCCTCTTGATGGCATTCTTCTGGTATCGAGCCTTCTCGTGCTCGGCTCGCTTAGGTAACCGACGAGCGACCTCTGCTGCAACCCTACGGGACCAGTTCGAGGCCCGGCCACCTTCTTCGATCCAGGATCGTAGGGTCCGACGCACGACTCGGTCAACGATGTAGCGAGGTGTCACGCGTATCATCTGAGCTTCGCGAATGCGGCACTCAGCCACTGTTTCCCTTTCAAAAGGACGATTGTGCTGTATGCGAATCGATCTTGTGAGGCTCCATCTTCGTTCATTTTGGTTCTTGTTCGGTTTTTCTTGCATGAACTACCCCATCTGTGAGTGGGAGTTCTTGATGATTCTGTGAGCATGGGACCCAATACTACAGAAGACCCATCAGATGAAGTACAACCGCCTAACAGGCCTGCTCGGAGATGACTAGATGACAACACCAATCGAGAAGGACACCGTGGCCACCGTGCACTACACAGGAACGCTACCCGAGGATGGCTCTGAATTCGACTCAAGCAAAGGAGGAGATCCACTATCATATCTAGTCGGTCATGGACAAATGATTCCAGGATTCGAAGAGGAGATGATGGGAGCGACAGTCGGTGAAACTCGCACGTTTACCCTGACACCCGAGCGGGCCTATGGCGATCGCAATGAGGAAGGAATCCAGAAAGGAGAAACGTCGCAGTTCCCAGAAGGTATCGAGGTTGGAACAACCTTGATCGCAGAAACTGAAATCGGGCCAATGCCAATCACAGTCAGCGCCATCGATGGCGACGAAGTCACTATCGACATGAATCATCCATTAGCAGGTAAGGCACTGACATTCGAGGTCGAAGTTGTCGAGGTGCGACCAGCCAATGAGCAAGAAATATCGCACGGCCATGCCCATGGTGAGCACGGTCACAATCATTGAGAAAGCTTCAGAGCAGCTCATTGGGAAGTGGTTTGACATCACAATGTAGCAGTGTGAGAACTGCATACCAAGTGACGTAATCCATCGAATCGACAAGATTCTGCACCCCCGGTGCCCCACCCTCTGTGTCAGTATCCGTCGTATCCATCCAATCAATCATCTCCTCAACGGTGTCACATGTCTGATGATAGCACCAATATCCGTCGACTAAACCACCAAATCCAATGGTTGCTGCACCGAGATTGTCTTGGAACGAAGCATGATCGGACCGAGCAGTGGTATCCTCGTAGATGATGACTTCAGGTCGGTCATCCTCAAGCCATGATTCTACCTTCCATGTCTCCGCTGAATGGTTCTCAGAGCCAACAAGGAGGCCTATCTGTTCCTCGATGCCTAAGGCATCGGCACCAATCCACTGCATTAGACCAGCCAATTCTGGCTGATCGACCACACGATGATCACTGGAGGGTCCCAGATACACACGCATCGGCCAGACTTCTCCATCCTTTGGATATCCATCCTCATCAATCTCAGTCGCTGGATCACCATGCGGTGCACCTCCACCACCCGGCCAGTTCACAGCTACCATGTCGAGATTGATGTAGTCAACCACAGTCACCTCAGGATGGTCCTGTTTGACGTACAATTCGGTCCAGTGATCCGAACCTCGCTTACCACCTTCCTCACCTGACCAGAAACAGAACACGTGTGTGCGTCGAGTTGGAACATCCGCCATGGCAATGGCTGTCTCGAGGACCATGCTCGAACCCACGGTATTATCGTAGGCACCAACTCTGGTCCCGTACGTACGTGAACCAGTCACGTGCGGGTCGACAAGTGCCAGATTGGCAGGAGGGGCCACATCAAAATGGGCGCCGAACACAAGCCATTCATTTGGAAACTCAACACCATCCTTGTAGGCACAGATATTGTACGCCTCAGGATTAGAATTATCGAACACATCGGTGAAAAAATAGCGATGCGTGTCGATGCGCAATCCGGCATCATCGAGTGTCTGAATGAGGAAAAGAGCGGCGTCCTCGTAAGCTGTGTTACCTTGGCCAGCCCAGCGGTCAAGGAAACCTGAGGCGCCATCGGCCACGTCGAGTGGATCAAGACTTGTATCACTGATGAGCGACAGACGCTCATACACTTTCTTACCATGAATGAAACCAGTTGAATGCAGGCCTCCATTCTCGACCGCCGTACCTGCATGTATCGGACGATGGATGGTGATGGGTAACGTCAACACTGGACCTCCTGAATCCGCTGAATAGTTGAAGACGGTCTCAAATCCAGAATCTGAACGAATGAGGGCTGATCCCGTGGAATGTGGAGAACCTCGAGCAAGCCAAGTGCCCCAAGACTCAGAGGCAAGACGCAGTGGCCAGTTCGTCCGGCCAACCTCACCCACTAGAAGCACCATAATCGAGGTCCGAGGAGGAGCGAGAACCTCGATGGTCACTGAAGAACCTGCACTCAGGTCGAGGACAGTACTGTTATGGACCAGACCACTGGCATTCTCACGCACAAGATACGGAACGAACACGGAGGCAGAGGTTGGAGAAGTCAGGATTAGTGGACCAAAGGTACCTGCAACCAGCCCAGTCGTATCAAAGGCAACTTGAGGGGGTGCGAGGTCATCATCATCTCCAAAACAACCTGAAAAGGCGGGTAAGAGCACAACAAGGGTCAGGAGAAGACCGACCCGATGCACGAACAGGGCTCTACATGCTCATATTTAGCCCCGTTTGAATCGTGCATGAACAGGCATGACCTTTTCACGCAAAGGCCTCGTGCCTAAATTACCTGCAGTGATGATTCGCGCACGACCGATGTATGACGACAGACGGGCGGGCTGAGTGGGTATTCTCACATCGACGCGACGGGATGATGAACCTCGTTGTGGACGGGCTGCTGTTGAGCGAAGCACCGGCGTTATCCATCACCCCTACTCCTGCAGCCCCAGTTCATCCTCTGCGGACCTCTGCTGTGGTTCCACCAACACGGATCACTCAGCCTCCTGCAGGGCTAAGAATCGCCCAACCGGGCAAGCCATGGGCGATGGTTAGGTGGACTCTTGGGGCAGTCCTTCTGCTCTATTTCATCGAACAACTCGTGCTCGTTGTAGCGTTGCTGGCCATCGAAGGCTATCCTGTAACAGGTGCATTCATACTGATCATCTCAGTTCCCTTCATGGTCTGGTTCGCGCAGATGATGAAACCACGTCTCTTACACATGCGACTGATTACGCATGATGCTGGCGGACGGACTGTCCATGCACTTCGTGATGGATCGCTGATTGCAACACAACTCCCTTCCAAGATGGTCGAGCATTTAGTCAGAGATGAACGACCACTCGATCTGCCGACAGGTAGAACACTATGGGCTGGATTTGTCGCGACGGTCGTGGCAGGCCTGCTCATCGCAATCCTGTGGGCTTTCGGGATGACAAAGACATCCACTTCAGACGGTGTTTTGGTAATCGGAGTTCTGCTTGCGATTCTTCTGGCGGGGCCGGCATGGTTAGCAGGATTTAGTTTACCAGTGTTAGCATGGGTGAGTTCAGTCACTCATAGGCTCAAAATCGTTCTCGCTCAACGAGAAGTTGCAATGATGCTCGTATTGGGAATGCTATCAACGCTGCCGGCCATTATCATCAATACTGGATTCCCATTCTTGATTGCTAGTTTGATCAGCACTAGCGATGTTGCTCTTGAGGTGCTAACAGCAGTAATCTCAGCACCTATTGGAGAGGAGTTGTTCAAGGGATTCGCCGTATGGACTCAGCGCAAGCGTCTGCGTTCTCATACACATGCATTCCTTGTCGGTTTCCTCATCGGGCTGGGATTCGCGATCCTTGAGAATCTACAGTATGTTCTCATCTCAATGGGGGGAGGACCACTTACCTTTTCGATCACCACACTGATACGTGGCATTGGATCGATCCCAGGACACGGGCTATGGACCAGCATGACTGCCCTAGGCATCGCACATGCTCAATTCAGCCATGAGATTGCAAGCACACGAGAACCAGAGGATGAATCACCTGAGTGGGTTCTTTTCAATGAGCGAACAGGTGAGCAGATCAACGCACAATCATTCATGCTCAGGGAGATTGAACCGCTGAATGTGGATCAAATACCAGACTGGTGGCCAAGGAACATGGCCCACGGTATTGCCCTCGCTATGCTCGGGCATGCCTTGTGGAACGGAGCATCTTCGCTTCCGCTACTGTTGCCTGAGGGCATGGATATTGCAGCTTCACTTCTGATCTCAATTGGCCTGATCTCAATTGTACTCAGTATCGGTCGAAGCATACTCAATGTCTTATCAGGGAACGGTCACGCCGAAAGCGTGGAGGGAAAGCCATGGCAGGCGTCCAGATTACTCTGAGCGGTGCTAATGAGGTCCTCTTTGGCCTCGCCATAGTCGCCGGGCTCCTCGCTGTTGCAGGACCTACGAAGATCCTCGACCTTCCCGGTCTTCTGGCCGCTGCAGTGCTAGGCATCATTGTGGGTGTCATCGGGCACTGGACGTACCTGTTGCTGTTGCTCTCATTCCTCGTTTCAGGCCACTTCGTCACGCGATTCAAGTTCAAGCAGAAAATAGAGATGGGGCTCAACGAATCATACGATGGCCATCGTTCTTGGCCAAATGTCCTTGCCAATGGAGGGGTGCCGGGAATGATTGCTCTGTTCGCCTTCTTCCTCGATGATCGCACGATGCTCTGGCCGGCCCTGACCGCTGCAATCGCCGTAGCGGCAGCGGATACCTTCGCTTCGGAGGTAGGATGTATCGACAAACGCGTCTGGATGATCACGACACTGCGCAGAACCAAGGCTGGTGTCAATGGAGGATTCAGCCTCACAGGTCAGGCTGCAGCTGCCGTTGGATCTGGTTTTGTCATTGGCGTAGCTGCCCTGCTCTCCTACTTAGAATCCGGAACTCTTGGAGACCTGAATCTATGGCTCGTACTCATGAGCATCGGATGGATCGGGTGCCAGATCGACAGTTTGCTGGGGGCATTGTTTGAGAATCGGGGATGGCTCGATAAGAACTCAGTCAATCTAGCTTCGATTACAGCGGGTGCTGTCATGGCCCTTGTGTGGGTGAACCGATGACGAACAAGCAACGCCGAAGGGGAGGAGGAAGAAGAAATCACTTCGCTCTGTTGTTCGGTGCGCTCGCTCTTTGCATGATTGCCCAATCGGTGACTTCTTGGAGTCCTCCTGACGAGAGCATACATGCAGTCCAACGAACTCTTCCGACCGAGCATAGGTTCTGGCTCGAGGGGTCACAGAACGAGGTAGCCCTTACACGAACATGGCCCCCAGCAGCAGTGGGAGCAGGAGAAGTTCAGATCAATCCGACAGTGGGAGCACCGTGGTCAATCAGTGCCTCAATGCCTCCTGCCAATGCATCCGCGCCCTTCGAAGGAAATATCTCGGCGGTGTTCTACATGTCATTGACCTTAGGCTCACCACCATGCACGACCTCAACACCAACCACAGTTTACGCCGACATCACACTCAGTGGACAGACCATCTGGTCGGGTCAAACCGAACCGACTGTCATCATGCCACCTTCGAATGGTGTGAACAAGGATAATCCGATGGAGTTGCCCATCGAGGCAGCAAATCTGAGCACCACCATCGTAGAAGGAGATGTACTGACTCTGAGCATTGCAGTACAGCATCAATGTCCGAATCCTGCGAAATTCTACTGGGGTGGAGCGAATGCACTGGCAGGATTCACCTTAGAGGGCGAGTACTACAACATCACTACGGACGTGTCCATTGATGACCTTGGTCACCCAAGCATCGAGATGCACCTGCTCTCACCATGGCCACATCACGAGATATTCGAGCAGCGCATGCGAATCGTCGGACCTCTGGTCGATGAGGATGAGATATTTGGAACAAATAGGGACGACAATACCGATATCCTGACACTGATTGACCCACATAGGATCCGACCCGCCGAGGACAACAGTACCATCTGGCTTTGGTGGTCCTCCAAACCATTGGAGAGGGGATCTTATGCTGTGGAGATAGATCTTGACACATATGATGAGCAACGCATCCTCATCATCACACATCTTGAGGTCATACCAGAGGTCAGAGCCGGCCTTGCATCAGAATGGGTACTCATTCCAACTGTATCGACCCTCGCAGTCGTTCTTTCACTGATCGGCTTCCTTCGCAGGGGATGGCCGCCGCAGTTGATGATCGTCCATCTGGTGCTAGCGGTGCTCATCTTGCCGATGATCCTCATGGTTCCAGATGTTTCTGAGCGACCCGACATACCGACCGATGCTCCATCGTTCCAATTAATCGCCCACGGTCAGAATACATCAATTCACTTCACCGAGCTGATTGAAGGAAAGCGGGCCCTAGTCCTTGGCATAGTACAAGCAGGATCCCCAAACGATCAGGCCCAGATCGATGACCTTGAACAGATCAGATCCCTGCATGAAGAAGAGATTGCAGTAGCCCAAGTCATCGCTGGCGATAGTCGCAGCCCACTTGAGGTGAACGAGCTTGCTGGACGAATCGATGGACGATGGCCTCTACTTCTGGATGAAGGCGGTGATGATTTTTCACAATCACTACCTATTGGTTCAGCCGATGGCATGCTCATCATCACACCAGACGGGCGTGTGGTGTTCGCCAATGGAGAGAGTGCAGGCATGACCGAGATGACAGCGATCATCGAAGGCCTTGCCACTGGAGATGGTCATGGTACATTCGCAACTCTTCCCCAAATGCTCCTGCTTCTTGGCCTGATTCTCCCGTTCCTACTGATCGGGCGGGCTGAAGCAGCACCTATTGAGGCATTGCTCGAAGATGAACTCGATGAAGTGGAGACATCCGAGTCCTCAGGTAATACAGAGGATACCGATAACGAGCTAAGCAAGGTGGCATCCATAGACGACGTATTCCCCGGCGGCCCGACACTCGTGCAACTATTGTCGGCATCAATCGGATCGGGACTCGCACTTCTGGCAGCAGTCCTAGCCATCGTCATACTTCCCGATGGCGCCATTCCCGGATTCAGTCGCACTATGCTATGGTTGATTGTTGCTATCGTCGGACTTTGGGCCATCATGCACAGGGATCGCCTTGGCCAGAAGTTCGCCGGAATGATTCATCAGCGTCTGCCCATCTCGTGGAAACCCGAAGTCGACCCAGAACATCTCTCAAGTGGGTTCTACGCAGGACTGATGCTTTCAGCAGTCACCATGGCCACCACGCCTGAACTTCCAATGCTCGCCGTAGTAGGTGCCGCCCAAGCAGGTGCTACCGGCCTGGCTTTTGCCCTCTTCACGATGCTAGCATTCCCTATCCTAACGGGAGCAGTGATTCTCATTTGCAGAGGAATTCTTCTTGCATTCGGATCACTCGCCAGATTCCTAGCTCGGTACTGGTCCAGTGAAGGAAGACTGATGATAGGCTATTGTTTGATGACAACCTCGATCTGGGCCATCATCGCCCTACAAATCTGAATCAACCTAGGAGTTCTTCCAAGGCCTCAACATATTCATCCGCGTCAAGCAACATGTCTTCGACATCTACCTCGCCCGAACGGACAATCACGACCCACCCCTCACCATATGGGTCCTCGTTGACAAGTTCCGGATTATTGAGAACCTCCGCATTGAATTCGAGTACTTCAGCCTCGAACGGTATCGGAATAGACATCTTATCCCGGGATGACCACACTGCCAACAGATCATTGCCGGATTCGACAGCCCACTGGACTTTGGTCTCATCCAACTTATCCTCATCATCCCCTTCGGCCACAACTTGTACAGACTCCTCCACTTCATCGTCGTGCTCGCCAACCCCTTCACCGTCGTCGGATGTCGAATGAGGAAGATGAATGCGCAATATATCACCCAGATGGGCTCGCAAGAAATCAGAGAGCCCAATCATCCACCGCCCATCAATGGCCTGCAGCCACAAATGCTCAAGCGTATACATACGGTCAACTGGGATTCGCAATTCCACCTCATCGTTCGCCATGGCCCAGCCGTTTTACCCAATTATATCAACATCACGGAGAATGGAAAGAGGGGGAGTTTCAAACGCAAGCCCCACGTAGGCCCCGTGAATACTATGGAATTCGCCTTGACCGAAGAGCAGGAGATGATTCGTGAACTAGTTCGAGAGTGGGCAGAGGCGACTCTCACGCCCACACTTGAGCATCGTGATCAACAGCAGATACCACCCACTGAGGAATGGAAGGAATTCATCGACCTTGGGCTTCACACCTGTACTATACCCGAAGAATATGGGGGCCAGCCGCTCTCTGACATCTCCGAAGCGATCATCGTGGAGGAACTTAGTAGAGTCGATCCATCATTCGGAGTCATGTTCGGCGTCCATGTAGGGTTATGCTCCATGACCATCACACTGCACGGCAACGAAGAACAGAAGGCGAAGTATCTACCACGACTGGCAACAGATGCAATTGGAGCGTATTCACTCTCCGAAGCAGCATCCGGCACCGATGCAGCCGCAATGGAGTGCAAAGCGGAACTATCCGAAGACGGAGAACAATACATCCTGAACGGTGAGAAGATGTGGGTGACTAACGGTGCTCAGGCGGATATTTTCATACTCTTCGCCAAGGACATCAAACATCCCGACTACGGACATAAGAAGCACGGTGGGACGACCGCTTTCATAGTGGAGAAAGACTTCGAGGGATTCACAGTCGGTAAAAAGGAAGACAAACTTGGAATTCGTTCTTCCGACACTGTGACGCTGGTCCTTGAGAACTGCAAGGTTCCTGTGGAAAATGTGCTACGTGGGTCAGGCAAGGGTTTCCCGATAGCAATGAATGCACTTGACAACAGTCGCATCGGCATCGCTGCGCAAGCCGTTGGAATCGCACAGGGCGCGCTGGAGGCTGCAATCAAATTCGCCCATGAAAGAGAAACATTCGGCAACCCCATCGCTCGCCATCAGTCCATCGGCAACTACCTCGCCGATATGGCGACCCGAACTGAGGCAGCGCGTCTATTGACATACCGAGCAGCTTGGGCGAAGGAACAACATTACCACGCTGATGGACCGCGCCATACGATGGAGGCCTCCATGGCGAAATTGTACGCCGGTGACACTGCAATGTGGGTTGCTGAACGAGCCGTCCAAGTCCTCGGTGGCTACGGCTACACGAAGGAGTTCTCAGCAGAGCGGTTCTTCCGCGACGCAAAGATCACTCAGATCTACGAAGGAACTCAAGAAGTCCAGAAGCTCGTAATCAACCGCGGTCTCAAACCGTAAAATCAAGGCCAGACTGGTCCACCAAGATCCTGATCCCCAACTTCATCGATAAGGGAAAGAATCGCATCGGGACCTGTTAGATCTCGCTCAACCTGAAGACGATGCAGGCTGCGCTTGAGAGCACCTACTGCGGGTCCTTTGTCAAGGCCAGTGACCTCCATAAGTCGAAGGCCATCAATGACAGGATCTGGCTGGGATCGCAACGGAGCTAGTTCAGAGAGCGCAGTCCTGATCGCATCAACTTCACCGGCCTGAGTCCACAATAACATCAAGGAGATGACCACATCGATATGCTCCCCCACAGCATGCCGGAATCTACGCAACTGTTCCACATCATTCGAGTCGGGTGTTCTCTCAGACCACTGAAAATGTTGTATGGCCATCTCACGCGTCCTGCGAGGAGTCATCCAATGCCGAAGAAGGCCATGCATCTCATCAACGGACAGGCCCCGAAGAATAGAACTGAGCACGACCTGACAGCGAACATTGGGCCGCAGTTCCTGCACAACCGATTCAAAATCATCCGCTGAGAAGTCAATGATGGGCGCCGTGTCACCTGGCATGAGGACATCAAGCACGTTGTCCTCTTTCATCAGCAAAAGCGAACGCACTGCTCCTAAGCCCGAGAACATGCGCTTCAACTCCTGCCACCAACGCTCAGCAGACACTTGACCAAGCAACTCTCTCTGCTTAATCATCGATTCATGCAACCGATCATCTAGAATGGCTGCTGGGCCCGCATGTGCTAAGAATCGATACGCTCGAAGGATGCGTAGAGCATCTTCAGTGATGCGCAGTTCAGCGACACCAACAGCTCGCAGCACGCCAGCTGCAAGATCCTCACGACCACCGTGTGGGTCATACACAAGTCGTCTTGCTGGATCAACGGCCATGGCATTGAAGGTGAAATCCCTGCGATTCAGATCCTGTCGTAAAGAGGTCGACCAAGAGACTTTTTCAGGATGCCTGTGATCCACATAGAGCCCATCGCTGCGCAGCGTTGTAGCCTCCCACATACCTGCCTCTGAACCTCCTTCAACTCGAATTCCAAAGGTGCCAAAATCTACACCGATAGCGATGCCATCTGGAAAGATATCTATCATCTCAGTAGGTGTAGCAGTCGTGGCAAGATCCACATCATTACCACTTGAGCCACCTTCACCCTTGCCAGACAAGACATCACGAACCCAACCTCCTACAATCCAGACACCATGGCCATTCTCAGCAAGACGGTTCAGCACCTCGGTGAGGTCTTCCTCATCAGCAAGCATCCTGTCAAGAGCACCCGCTAGCGATGGTGATGATGTACCGAACTCATCTCCTTCAAAATCTGCCTCAAGACCTTGGATGAGGGTTGTGCTCAATCTTTCACCCCTTCACCGTCCGCGATAGTGGACCTCCAGAGCGAGTTGCCACGGCCTGTTAACTTGTGTTCTGCAGGAGGGTCGGACAATGCAACATCCAGAGTGATGATGATGCCATGGCGAGCAACAGTGAGATTCACAACTTCACCTGCACCTTGAAGTGTACCTGTCAGAGCCTTGGATGAGCGAATTCGCAGCCCATCAACAGCAATCACCTCATCACCTGGTCTTAAGACAGAACGAGCAGGTACATCGGAATGCACTCGCCGGATTACCACGCCTCCCTCATTTGAGGCGATTTCAGCTCCAAGAACCTGTCCTGGCGTATCAGGTGACGACGCGACAATCCTGAGACCGAAACGCCCGAAGGCCTTGACAAGGTTCGGACGCGCTGGGTTGCTGATGGCTTGATCCAGCCATCGACCAAGTCGAGTCGAAGGCGCTAGGTCGCCGATCACCTTCTTCAGTCGGTCATGATCGAGACCTCCACCAATCGAGCCCCCCAGCCCATAGCGGGCATTCGCCTCGCTAATCACATCAAGAAGCCGAACTGCATCGTTAGTTCTGTGCCGTAACTCAGCATCAAGAGCGAGTCCAATCAATTCACCCTCGAGATAGTATGATGCTCGAGCCTCAGCAGCCCAGCAGTCAGGCCGATAACCCTCGACCCACGCCAATTGGGCAGAGTCCGCAACGGATTGCCGAGAGGGACCAAGACGACCAAGATGCCTCCGGATCTTACGCTCCATCTCCTCGCGGTATTCCGCCTCAGACCACACACCTGAGCGCCAACAGGCGATATCGGCGTAATACGACGTTACCCCTTCGAACCACCATAACATGGGTTCAGGAGCCTCGACCTCGAGATTCATGCATTCAAAGGAACGAGGACGTAGATTGCGGACGTTCCAAAGATGGGTGAACTCATGACTAATCAAAGAACGCAGATCCATCGCCTTGCGAGGATCGACACCGGTGAGCCCAGTACGCCCCATCATCGAAACCTGGCCCCAACGATGCTCAAGGCCACCTCGCTCACCGCTGGTCAAGAGGAGCAACAGAGCATAGCGACCTGCTCCAGGATCACCAAGATCCGCCACCTGCTGAACGAGGATTCGAGCAGCATCATCACAAAGCTTCTCAGCAGCCTCGTCACGTACTGGAGCCCCTGCGATATCAACAATCGTCACTTCAAGGGAAATCCGACCAACACTCCGAATTCTTGGAGCAGCTTCTGAGAACGACAGAGGGGAATCCATCCAGGCTTCCAATCCCGAGATGGTGAGATGAGAGAGGGTCATTCCATCATCAACCATCTCAGACCCATCAGCACACCAAGGGCCGAAAGGCTGCCAGTGGGCGGGATGGCGAGCAGTGAGAGTGATCTGCGTAGAATCCTTGCGATCAAGAACCGCCTCCTCAGGTATCCACCAAGTTGCGGCCTGAGAAAAGAAGGCATGAGCATGAGTTGCATGATTCGTCCGCACCGACAATTCATCGGCGATAATCTCGTAACCAAGACGGATCCGTGAGCCCGCAACCTGACCCTCACCCATCCTCAGCCTATTGACCCCGATACGCTCGACGGGACTGCCAGCCCATTCACTATCCCACGGAGGAAACTCAGAGGATGACGACCAGCAAAGATCTCGCACCATGCGCACTGGATCCCTAATCACATAGGAACCAGGAATCCATCTGGGGAAGGCCATCTGGGTCCCTTCAGGCCCACTGGCATCAACATCTATCCAACAGCGGATTCGTGCTGAGGCCGCGTCAGTGACATCCAACCACAGGTGTATAGGAGCATCAGCCATCAACGAACACCTCCTCCGCTGAGATACGCGAGGGTGCGACCGGTCATCACATGTTGGGCTGAGATAATCGGACCAGTGCTAATTGAGCAAACGGTTGCCTCAATCATGGAATGAGATCCTCGTGCCCGAAAAGAACACCGCTCTCAAAGCCCAGAGGCTGCATATCAGGATCCTCAGATAGCTTCTCGATAAGTGGCCATAGGCGCATCAGCCAAACGCTGTGCTCCTCAAGCAAGGCTTCTGCATCGCGAGTGGTCGATGCGGCTGTCCTCAGAGCAGCCAATCGGATGAGCAGTTGTTCCGCCTCAAGTTGTTCAAGAGCATTCAACTCAAGGCCAAGGTGGACGGCACGACGGCCAACTGCTGCAATCAGTTCAATCACATCGGTATGACTTGTCTGTGGCAACTCGACTGGCCCGAAGACAACGTGAGCAAGCGGCGTTGTCATCAATTGACCGTCGAGGTACTCGAACTTCGTGAGCACCTGTCCCGTCGCATCACCAACCGGAGCGAGCACGACGCCTTCCCCTCCTACCACGCGCTCTATCCAGCCTGGAAGAGTCTCAACAGCACCGGTGATGAGGATACGTTTCAGATCTGCAGAAAGGCCAGGTGGCTTATGTCGCAGATGGGGCACCTTTCGTACTCGCGGTGGCCTTGAATCGGATGCAGCAGCATGATTCTCAAACACAAAACGAAGATGCTCCACAACGGGAGCAGAGGGGTCAATCACCATCAAGTCACCATGGTCGCCGATGATGTGAGAGATAAGTGCGCTCAGGTAGCCACCCTTAGCCCCGACAATGAGAACCTTGTCTCCTTCAGTGACCTCGGAGTGATGGAGGAGTTCAATCAACATGTGAGGTGCTGAGATAGTCTTGACACCACCTCCTTCTGATTCGATGAAGGGTACGGGATGATCCTTCCAGAATGAATCGAGAGGATAGGATGTGAAGTCCCCTGGGTGAACCGATTCAAAGGCCTCACGTACCGAAATGGACAAGGGGGCGCCACTAGTGACGAGGCCATCTAGAAGCCGCGACATGTCGTCCATGCGAACAAGAGAAGTGCGACGACTAATGAACCTGTGACTTCCCCCGAAGGATGGGTCTGTGGTCTAGGGGTTATGACGTCGCCCTTACAAGGCGAAGATCGCCGGTTCAATTCCGGCCAGACCCATTCACGCGAATTCGCCATATAATCGGCGTCGTGCAACGCAACTGACCAAAAGGAATCGGCCCAAGAAAGCCAACACAACCTGCTGAAGAGTCAATCTACAGGAACGACTGAGACTGCCTGTACCTTGTACTCCGGGCAGTGAGTGTAGCCATCTGCCGAGGCGCTGAGAACACTGTTAACTCCGACTTCAGGAAAGTGGAAGGTAGTGAATAGATTCCCCCTCCTCACAATATCAGTGACTTCAACGGACATTTTCACACGATTGCGTGGACTTTCCAACCACACCTCATCACCATGATTGATTCCAAGTTCGGCAGCATCTTCTGGATGAATCTCCAACGGATCGGTGCTGCGGAACCTAATGAGGCCTGTTCGTCGAGTCTGAGTCCCCGCGTTGTACTGGAACAGATTGCGCCCAGTGACAAGGATGAACGGATACTCATCGCTCGCCTGCTCATTAGGTTCTGCGAACTCCGGTGCCGCGAAGTGGCCGAGCCCGCGTGAAAAGCGCTCTTGGTGCATCACGGTCGTTCCGGGATGATCCTCACTGGGTGCTGGCCACTGAACGGCCTCAGCACTCTCAAGTCGCTGGTAGTTGATTCCTCTAAAATTGGGAGTCAAAGATGCCAATTCATCCCACACTGCAGAGACATCGTCAGAACTTACGATGGGATACCCCATTGCCTCGGCTAATTCGGAGACTATCTGCCAGTCCTGCTTGGCTTCACCTGGTGGAGAAAGAGCTTGACGGATCCGTTGGATTCTGCGCTCTCCGTTGGTGTAGGTGCCATCCGATTCAAGGAACGAAGCGGCGGGCAGAACCACATGGGCGAGTTTGGCTGTCTCACACATGAAGATGTCCTGGACCACCAGCATGTCCAGCGCTGAGAGAGCCTTCTGAACAGCAATGTTGTCTGGATCGGTATGGGCGATGTCCGACCCAATTAGATAGAGGGAACGGATATTTCCATCAGCGACCTGTTGCAGCATCTCGGGATAGGTGAGCCCTGGCTCAGCTGGAGCCTCCACACCCCAGACCGCCGAGACCGCCTCCCTGTTTGCTGGGTCGGAAACTGACTGATAGTTGGTGTAGACATTCGGGAGGGCACCCATATCACATGACCCCTGAACATTGTTCTGACCACGGAGGGGGTTGATTCCAGTACCTGGACGCCCCACATTTCCACACAGTAGAGCAAGGCTTGAGAGCGCCATCACTCCCTCCGAGCCATGGCTATGTTCGGTCATCCCAAGACCATGAACCGACATCGCTGCTGGGGCCGATGCATAGAGATGAGCTGCTGCCTGTAGAGTTGCCGCAGGTATTCCCGTCAACCTGCTGCATAGTTCAGGAGTCATCGTCTGAACCATCGCCTTGAACGGTTCGAGGTTCTCACATCTCGATTCCATCCAATCTTCATCCGCTTCCATCTGGTCACGCAGAATGATGTGTGCAAGCCCCTGATAGAGTGCAACATTGGTTCCCGGCCGCAACTGCAGATGGATATCCGCCATCTCAGCCAATTCGGTCATTTTCGGGTCGGCGACGATCATCCCCATCCCTCTCCTCCTCGCTCGACGAATCCGCGATCCGGTGACTGGATGGCCATGAATCGGGTTGCATCCAGAAACAAGAAGCAGATCGGTCTGATCGATATCGCCAAGACTGTTGGTCCCTGCACCAGCTCCGAATACGGTCATCATCCCTTTCACCGTGGCCGAGTGACACACCCGAGCACAGTTGTCGACATTGTTGGTACCGATGACCGCCCGCATCAATTTCGAACCGAGATAGTTCAGTTCGTTGGTCGACCGAGAAGAGGTGATCGCACCGATTGCATTGGGTCCGGACTGTTCGCGAATCGTGTTCCATCTCTCACAGATGAACTGGTACGCCTCCTTCCATGTTACTTCTCGAAACTCTTCGTCGATCGACTCCCTTAACATTGGAGTTGTCAATCGGTCGGAGTGGTGAATATAGGCAGAGGCGAACCGACCTTTGACACAAGCATGACCCTGATTGACAGGTGAATCAGCCGCCGGTCTCATCGTCACAAGTCTTTCACCCTTGATACCAGCATCGAACTGGCAGCCGACACCACAGAACGCACAAGTGGTTCTTACCCACCTGTCGGGGATACCCAATGACCTCTCGACGCGGTCTTCGAGAGCACCTACGGGACATTCGTTGACGCATGCTCCACAAGAGACACAATCCGATGCCATGAACGAGGTGTCGTCACCGGCAATGATTCTGCTGAAGATACCTCTCCCATCTATCGAAAGGGCATGAGTAACCTGAGTCTCGTCACAAGCCCTGATGCAGCGAGAGCAGACGATACACTTGGTCGCATCAAATGTGAAAAAAGGATTTGAATCGTCAATCGGCATCTCTGCGCAGATTGGGTCGTTGTCATATCTGACTTCTCTCAACCCTACCTCGGCGGCGACATCCTGTAGCTCACAGTCGCCATTTGCTGTGCAGGTGAGACAATCAAGTGGATGTTCGCTGACGTAGAGTTCTGTGATACCCCTACGGAGTCGCCATAGTCTGTCTGAACGAGTACTTACCACCATCCCCTCGCTGACAGGAGTCGTGCATGAGGATGGAGTGCCGTTGGATCCGTCAATTTCAACCACGCACATGCGACAAGAACCGAAACTCTCGAGTTGAGGTGAGTCACAAAGGCTGGGGATTCTTATCCCCGCTGCTCTAGCTGCCTGCATGATGGTTTCACCTTCGGTAGCCTGAATCACATGCCCATCAATCGTCAGCGGAATTTTCTCACTCACCGCCACCACCTCCAAAGGCATCTGGCCAACGAGCCATTGTCGAGCGCACCGGATTCATGGCTAGTCCGCCGAGTGCACACAGAGAGGTTGAGGTCATCACTTCATCAAGAGAATCGAGAAGTAATCTGTCGCCACTCATCTCCTCCTCAGTACCAATCCGTTGTAGAAGTTCGAGGGCACGTTGGGTGCCCAGACGACAGGGGGTACACTTACCACAACTCTCATCGCGGAAGAATTTCATCCAATCAATGGCCTCAGACCTAGCATCGAAATCCCCACCATAACAGACGAATCCACCGTGTCCAAGCAGCCCACCTGCTGCGGCCAATCCCTCGAATGAGAGTTCTATTTCAGACAATTCATCTGTCTTGAACACGCCTCCTAGCGGACCACCCACCTGTACTGCCGTAACTCCTTCAAGAGATGAGTGAGCTTCGAACATTTCTGAAACCGTTCCACCGAACGGAATCTCAACGCAAACAGAAGTGGCAACATCACCCGAAATCTGAGCAACCACGGTCCCAAGGCTCGCACCACTGCCCAGATTGCCAACAGCATCTCCCCCCTCCCTCAACACGGCTGCAGCCATTGCAAAAGTGAGGACATTGTTGACGATTGTCGGGTGGCCATAGAGACCGGAAGTCGTTGGATACGGTGGTCTTGCCCTCACCTCACCTCTCCGTCCTTCAAGGCTCTCTAACAGAGCTGTTTCCTCTCCACAGACGTAAGATCCTGCTCCTTTAGCGACAGTGATGTCAAAGTGGTCGCCAAGAACCCCCTCTCTTCGAGCAGATTCGATAGCATCATGGAGGATTCTCTCGGCGTTGGGGTATTCGCCCCTAAGATAGACCCAGCCAGTCTGCGCACCAATCACCTCGGCACAGATCAGCATACCTTCGATCAGGCCATGCGGGTCCCCCTCAATCAGCATCCTATCAATGAAGGTCCCTGCGTCACCCTCATCGGCGTTGGCAACGACATGCTTGACAGGGTCAGATTCTGCCATCGCTGCCCGCCACTTGAGATGGGTAGGGAAACCTGCTCCCCCCCTACCACGCAAACCTGCAGCTTGCAACTCTGCAAGGACCCATTCGGGACCTGATTGGCTTGCCTTTGCCAGCCCAGTATAAGCGCCAGCGGCCCGCTGGGCGTCAATGTCCAAGGGATCTACCACACCAAGTCTGGAAGTTGCAAATCGGGTCTGAAGAGAGAAGCGTTCGATCTCATCCACAAGACCGAGAGCCTTGGGATGTTCATCAAGAGTCTCAGTCTCCATCGCGCTGATCAGAGAGGGTATATCTTCGGAAGTCAGCGGTCCAAAGGCAAGACGACCTTCATCTGATTCGAGCTCGACCATCGGTTCAAGATCAAAGAGACCGCGAGAGCCAGTCCTGATGAGAGCTGCGTCTTCTGGCAGGTGCTCAAGCAACGAAAGGGCAACTGATTCAGCACCAAGAGAGAGACTGATGCTATCGAGGCTGAGATGATACTTCCTCCCACTTCCCTCCCTGCCAACAGGCACGGCTGGCTGAGATTCACGGATGACGGTAGGACCAGTCGCACATAGCCCGGCGCAATGTAGAATGGCCACCTTCTCACCATTTCCGATGAGGGAATCAGCCTCCTTGGCGGCTCCTCTCGCCCGGCACGACTCGCCCATACAGACTCGAACTGTCGATGAATCGGGTTTCAAATCGGAATAATATCCCAAGACCCCTCTCACCTTGGCTCTGGTAGTACCTACAATCTCGGCGATCTCAGCCAATCTCTGTTCGGTTACCTCACCGTTGGCCTGAATCTCTGATGCAAGCAGTTCCAGAAGAGTGTGGCCAGGGCGGGACGGGTCCCAACTCACAAGATCTGACCCCAACTCGACTCCCCCCTTTCTGTCAAACTGAATTCTGCCCTGTTCGGGCAACAATCCCCCCCAGTT
>Ga0208408_1000087_pt1 | contig 65516 bp, 66 predicted proteins | sample ETNtaG_4_FD_185776 | JGI IMG/M metagenome (GOLD analysis project Ga0208408, IMG submission 185776) | Marine microbial and viral communities from oxygen minimum zone, Eastern Pacific Ocean - ETNP201406SV67 (SPAdes) (version 2) | ecosystem: Environmental > Aquatic > Marine > Oceanic ... | reverse complement strand
AAACCATAAATAGGCATGGCTGTGAAACTCCCATAAATTATGTGGTTAATGCTTACAATGTATATGATATACCAAAGGTGGAAAAGTTAATAGATGAATATAATCTCGATGGTATACGTTTAAATATGGCACAAATTTGGGATGAAGAAATTTCTATGTCGGATGATATATCCACATCGGGTTATTCTGAAGAACGGTTAAAATACTTAAAAGATAATTATCAAAATAAAATAATGGGTAAATCCGTTTGGGATTTTGAAGATTGTTTTTGGGTTCAAAATGGAATCTACACTACGGTTGAAGGACACATTAAAATGTGTTGTATGAATACAGGCGCAGAACCATTTGGTAATTTATTTGAAAACACAATTGATGAAATAAGAGAAATGGAAGATTATCAAAATGTTAAAAGAGGTTGTAATATAAACAAACCTACATCACATTGTAAGAATTGTTCATACAAAGAATTAGCACCAATGTTAGAGTATTTGGGTGTATGATGGATATGGATAAAAAATATAGGGTTGCAGTTTGTCTTAGTGGTTTGTTTAGAAATTGGGATTTATGTAGGGCAAGTTTTCGTTATTGGGAGAAGGTACATAAAAATATTTCATTTGAATATTTTATTTCTACCTGGGACGAGACACAATATCTCAACCAAGATAAAAAATCAAAAGAGGTTAAAAAGGAGATTGCTCTTGTTACACCTAACCATTTTGTAGATGATTTTGATAATGGTCAATTGAAATCGTTTAAACTAATAAATGAAAATGATGAAGTTGAACTTAACAAGAATAATTTTAGAAATATACGAGAGGTAGGTGTTAAGATACATTGGAATACTAAGAAATATGCATTTTTATTAATGAATGTTAATTTGTTAAAATCTAAATATGAATTAGAAAATAATTTCATATATGATGCTGTTATAAATACAAGACCAGATGTTTTAATAAAGGCAGAAGTTTTATTTATATTAAAAAAGTATTTTTTAAATGATAATATTTTTAATCAGGATACGCTAGAAATATTTTTAGATAAACAGATCAGGGCATGTGATGATAGAAATTTAGCTTATGTATATTCTGCAGGAGATGTTTTTTCTTTTGGTATGTCATCCACAATGGATATTTATACTGGAATGTATCGATATGCTTATATGAGTAAAAATTATAATATGATAACATCTGGCACTTCTATTAATCCATTTCACATGAGACACACAGGACTGTGGGAGTTACGAATACCGAGAGCAGATGGAAGATTTTTTTGTTTGCCAGTTGTTCCAAGATTAAGTTTAAGACCATATAAACAACAACTTAATGATGGTGAGTGGGTTAATACTCGATGGGAAGAAATTACAAAATATTCATGGGCCGATAGAATTGAAAATAAACATGAAAATTGGCATCCATAAACTAAGAGGGAGTTATGAAGAATTTAATAGTTTTGTGCGGTAAGTGGCTATCTAATACAGATTTAAAACCATTTATAGAATATATACCATTTGATTTAAAAGATTGTGATGTTATTGTTGCATCAGATAAAGAACAAGATGTTAAGTGGTTAAAGTGTAATAATTTAATACAAGTATCCGTTATAGATGATTGTAATAATGATAAAATATTTTCATATAAATGTCTTGAATATGCAAATCATAAAAAGGATAAGTATGAATTATATAATAATTTATTATATGATTTGTGTTTTTTTGTTGATGTAAATGATATTAATAAATTTGATTTCCCAAAAGAGTTTATCTATCCACATGATAGATCAATAGTAACTTTTGATTCTAAAAAATTAGATAGTGGAAGATTCCGTCCAAACGAAAAGGAATATATTACTATTGTATCAACTTCTTGTTGGTATAGTAATTCTATTATATTTAGTGTTGTTTCTAAATACTATAAGGGAAACCAATTTTTAAATAATAAAAAAAAATGGGAACACACATTTCCAGGAGAATTTGAAAAAGAATTCCGTTCTAAATTTTTAAGCGAAGAATTAACCTTTTTTAATTATATCAGAAAAATAGGATTCACTTTTATTTATGCAAACTAATAAAACAGATTTTCTTACCCACAAATATTTAAAGGAGATAGCAGTGATTAAAAAAATAATAAATTGGTTTAAAAAGCGTAGAGAAGATAAACTATTTAAAAAGAAACTTAAAGAGATTAGAAAACGAGACCCGTTTATATATAAATGAAAAAGTATTTGAAATATATAGAACGAAAATTTGATTTAGATGATAAATCTCAATACAATTATGTTTTAAATCAAAGTGAACGAACTCAACATTTTCCTGACGATTTATATCAAGAATTTTTGAAGAGTTTAAAACAAGAAGATTTTTTTTATTACCCAAATACACAAAAATTTAAAGAAAGATTGTGTGAATTTTATGGAGTAGAAATTAATCAATTATTTTTATGTGCTGGTTCTGATGTAGGAATTAAATCAGTATTTGAAACATTTACGGATGGTGGTAGAGTTATAACTTCACATCCATCATTTCCTATGTATAAGGTTTATTCTGAATTATATAATTGTGAGTATTTTGGAATACCACACGAAGAAGATTATACAGTTTCAACAGAAAAAATATTATCAAATATAACAAATGATACTGATTTAGTTATACTGGCAAATCCAAATAGTCCAATGGGTGAGTATAAATCCTTTGATGAGATACGAATATTATTGGAACAAGATGTTCCAGTATTGATTGATGAGGCATATATTGAGTTTAGTGATAGAGATAGTCTAATAAATGAGATAAATAATTATTCTAATTTACTTATTACAAGAACCTTTTCTAAAGGTTTTGGGGCAGCAGGTTGTAGAGTTGGAATGGTTTTTTCTAATGAAGAAAATATTGAGTTGATATCCAAGTTCAGACATATGTATGAAATAACTGGTGTATCAATGAAGTATTGTGAGTTTTTACTTGATAATTATTCAGTTGTGAATGAATATATAGAAAATGTAAAAGTAGAAAAGAAAAAAATTATATCTTTATTAAGTAATGATTTTAATGTTATAGATTCTGATTGCAATTGGATACATTTTAATAATGAAGTAGATAATATAGATACAATTAAACTTTTTGATAGACATAAAGTATTAATTAAATATTGTTCAATTCCACACGATGATAGAAAAAATTGGTGTAGATTAACGATACAACCAAATATATGTAAAGAAAAATTTATACAGGAATTATTAAATGAATGAAAAAGAATTTTTTAAAACTTTATTTCCAAGCAATTATGAACTTCTTGATGTAAAAGAATTTAAAGATTTTAATACAAATCCATTTTCATTTGTAAGTGATATAGAAGAGTTAAATAAAGAAAGAAATGATGAAGAGGGTCCAGTTTGTGAGTGTGTTGGTGAGAACACCAATAAATCATTAGTATTATATTTTCAATCAATTATAAATCAAGGTATTGAATTACCTATTTTTATTAATTCAAAGAATCAAGTTATGGATGGACATCATAGAATACAGGCATATCATTTATTGAATAGAAAAGAAATTCCTATATATCGTAATAAATTATGGAGAAATCATGGTTTTTGTTGGAAAAACGGACTTGAGGGAAAACGAAGGTTGAGACTTAAAACTTGGTAAATTCATATTTATAAGTGTAAAACTACACAGGAATTTAAATGATTAAATTACAAAATATTATTGAGGGTGTACAAGACAAAGGTATATTCAAAGCAGTATTTCTTGCTGGTGGTCCAGGAAGTGGTAAAACCTACATAGCAAAACAATTATTTGGTATTCCAGATAAATTTAATATAGCGATGAGTGGTATGAAAATGGTTAATTCTGATAAAGAGTTAAAACACTTATTAAACAAATACGGATTTGGTACAGAGTTAGATAAGATGCCAGATGAAGTATTTCAGAACTTAACAGGTGATGGGCCAGATGCAAGTGGATTGAGAAAGTATTCAAAATCACTTACCAAACAAAGAATGAAATTATATCGACAAGGTAAGTTAGGAATGGTTATAGATGGTACAGGACACGATTTTGGTAAGATACACACTATGAAAAAAGAGTTAGAAGCAGATGGATATGATACCTATATGTGTATGGTAAATACATCATTAGAGGTAGCACAAAAAAGAAACAAGTTGAGAGATAGAGTTTTACCAGAAGATTTATTAGAGAAGAGTTGGAAAGATGTACAGAAGAATCTTGGTGCTTTCCAATCATTATTTAAAAACAATTTCGTGATAATTGATAATTCAAAACATTTATCCGAAAAACAAGCGGAGGCAAAATTTGTTCCATTGGTTACTAAAGTTGTTAGAAAGTTTGTTAACCAACCCATCAAAAACCAACTCGGAAGATTATGGGTTAGTAAACAAAAACTACTTAGGAGAAAATAAAATGTTAACTACATTTGATGAAATTATAGAAGTAACTTTACATCACGAAGGCGGTTATGTTCACGACCCAAAAGATTTAGGTGGGGAGACTAATTTTGGTATCGCGGGTAGATTTTACCCAGATGTAGATATTAAGAATTTAACTAAAGAAGGTGCTAAAGAAATTTACAAAAGAGACTATTGGGATAAGAATAAGGTAGATGATTTATCTGATGATTTAAAACATATCTTTTTTGATATGTGTGTGAATCAAGGTAGAGGAACTGCCGTAAGAATTTTACAACGAGCATGTAATGGTAAAGGTGCTGATTTAGCAATTGATGGTGGATTTGGTCCAGGTACTAAAAGTGCACTCGATACATATAAACCATCATTAGATAGAGTAAGATGTTACAGAATGAAACATTATTATGATTTAGTAAATAAGAAACCTGAACAAGAGAAGTTTTTGTTTGGTTGGTTCAAGAGAGCGTTGTCAGTATAATGCCAAAAGGAGATTGTTACGCAGCAAATGGTAGATGGATGATTGGTAAGGATAATTCTTATCGATTGGTTCATGGAGTTGCTATTATGGCGAGAGATGGGAAACCATTTGGACATTGTTGGATTGAAAAGGGAAATACGGTATTAGATTTTAGTAATGATAATAAAATTAAATTACCTAAAAAAAGGTATTATGAATTGGGTGGAATACCAGTTAAAGGATATCCACTTTATAAATACAAATATTTAGAGGCAGCAAAATTAATGGTTAAAAGTGCACATTGGGGGCCTTGGGAATCAAAACCACCGAGATAAATTATGGTTAAATTAAAAGATATATTTAAAAATAGAAATAATTTTATGAATGAGATTTCATCTCGAGCTATGGCAAGTAATGATGAAGGTGAAAAGGATACAGGATTTCTACCAAAAAAAGGAATGAAGAGAGAATTAGGTGTGAATAAAAATAAACCTGAGCCTTGGTATGAAAAGGGTGGATATAAACAAATGGACTTTCCAAAATCAACTCAAATTTATGATACAAAGGATAAAAAGACACAAATTGTTCAAGTGATAAAAAAGATTACAAATACTGGTGATAAGTACGAGGGATTCCAATCCGATGTTGGCAGTTGGGATAAGTATGGAGATAAAGATTTTTCAACAGATTTTGATTTTGAAGATTTATTGAGGATGTATAAATGAAAACATTTCACATAGACGAACCGAGAGAAATCGGAAAGAAAAGATTAAGAATGTCTTCAAGAGATAAAGCAGAACTTAAAGATGATTTAACTGAAAGACTTGTAGTAAAGAAGATTAGAGAAATAATTAAACAAGAGTTAAAAAAATGACCCAATTAACAGAATGGTTAACCAAACCACTATTAGAAGGTATAGATTTACCAATTGAGATTGGTGATACCGTTAAGATGGGTAGATTCAAAAACAAAAAAGTAGTTGTTAAATCTATCGATTGGAACGATAAAGGTGATTTACTTATCAATGGTAGACCTGCATTAAAATTCAGAGTGGTTCAAAAACAACAAGAGAATATAAACGAAAATAAAATTGCAATAAGAGTTCCTGGTGATATTAAAGGGTTATACAGATTATTCAAGAAAAACAAAAAACAATTATATATTGTGGGTGGTGCAGTTCGTGATGCGATTCTTGGTAAAAGTCCAAAAGATTTCGATTTGGCTACAGATGCAAAACCAGATGAAGTATTGAAGATTGCAAAACAAGGTGGATTTAAAACTTATGAAGTTGGTAAATCATTTGGAGTTGTGGTTGTGGGTGGACATGAGATTGCTACATTCAGAAAGGACATTGGTAAGGGTAGAAGACCCACAGCAGTAGACTTTTCAGATATACAGGGTGATGTTAACCGAAGAGACTTAACAATCAATTCATTATTTTATGATATAGAAAAGAATCAAGTTGTAGATTTAACAGGTGGATTAAAAGATTTAAAAGCAAAACTTGTAAAAACAGTAGGAAATCCAGATAGAAGATTTGATGAAGACCCATTGAGAAAATTAAGAGCATTACGATTTCAAGCAGTTATTGGTGGAACACTTGATAAAGAAACTGAAATTGCATTAAAAAAGAATCCACATTTAAAGGGTGTTAGTGCAGAAAGAATTAGAGAAGAGTTTGTAAAGGCTATTCAAAAAGGTAAAAAACCATCACAATTTATGACGATGTGTGATAAGTTAGGATTTACAAAACAAATATTTCCAAACTTAAAGATAACAAAACCTTATCCTAATGTCAAAGATCATATTTTATTTTTATCATTTATTTTAAGAAAGAATGATGTAATTAAGTTAGGTAAAATTTTAAATTCATTAAAGTATAGTGCTAAAGAAAGTAATAACATTCAGTTCTTAGTTTATCTGAATAACTTTAAACCAGAAAATATTTATATGGTTAAAAAAGCACAAGAGAAAACTTCCTTATCACCGAAACAAATTATAGAGTATGGTAAGATGATTGGAAAAGATTTTAAAAAATTATCATCATTTAATTTATCTGTAAAGGGTGGTGGAGAACAATTCGTTGGATTAAAGGGTAAAGAGATTGGTGATAAGATAAGAGATTTAGAAAAGAAAAAATTTTTAGGTGAAGAGTTTGGTGCACCTGCTGGAGTAATTCCATCACCAAGTGCAAAAGGTAGAAAGAAGTGGACTAAGAAATTAAGAAAACAAAGAACGGATGAAAGAGCAAAACAAGCAGTATCAGGTAGAAAGGTTCATAGATATATAACAGGATTTAATCTTAAACATAAAGGTAGAAAATATAAAGAAATAGATTTTGAGTTAGTCAAAATTGATAATAAAACAGATATGGTTACATTAAAAATCTTGGCACCTAAAAAATTTTTTGGACAAAAAGTTCCAGTAAAATTTAGAACACTTCGTAGAGGCCCATTTATGAAAACTGATACGAGTAAAAAAATGGAAAATCTTAAAAAAACGCTTGACTTATATAGTAAAAATGTTGTATATTCTATTAGTGAGAAAGGGGATTTTACAACCAATTCAGCATATGTGAACGAAAAGAAATCAAAAATTAAAAGAATCGTAGGTGTATACGGTGGACGGTTTCAACCGTTTGGGCCCCACCATTTGAAAACCTACAAATGGTTAAAATCAAAAGTAGATGACGCTTATATAGCCACATCTAATCTTAAATCTTTACCACGACACCCGATGAACTATAAAGAAAAAGTTCGTCATATATCAAAAATGGGTGTACCTGCAAATAAGATTATACTTGAACCATCACCATTGGTTGCAAAGAACTTACTCAAAAAATTTGACCCAGAAACTACTGCAGTTGTTTACATATTTGGTAAAAAAGACGCAGGTAGATTAAAGGGTGGTAAGAAAAAGAGTGGTGGATTATCATATTTTCAAGATTTTAAAAAGAATAAAAATAATCTTAAAGGACATGAAGAACATGGGTATTTTCTAACTGCACCGCATGTTAGTATTAACATTGGTGGTAAAGAAATTTCAGGTACTACTATGAGAAATGTTTTAGGTTCACCAAAACTTGATGATAAACAAAGAGAGAAATTATTTAAAAAGTTATTTGGATATTTTAATCAAGGTAACTTTAATATGTTGACTAATAAATTTAAAAAATTATTTGAATTTTATAGTCAACCTTCAGTAAAAGATATAATAAAAGAAGCTAGTGCACTTGGAGCACACTTTGATGCGGGTATATTGGATGATGAGGGATTGTATGATTTCTTTAATTCATTTGATGATTATAAAAGAGTATCACCAAAACATGCAGAAATTTTAGGATGGGAAGTAATTGGTGATATTGTAAACTATAAGAGAGCAACAGACCCTGCATACGATTTTCAATATGTAGCAGATAGAGTTGATACAGTTACATTTGGTAAAACGATAAATCAAAAAACATCAAATGAAGATAGTGTTGATAATCCATATCCAAAGTATAGAAAACATATGACAAATATGGCAAATAAATTAGGTTGGGAAATAGTTAAATTCTTTGGTAAACCTACAGCCAAAGTTAAAGATTCCACTACTTTTGATATGAAAGATATCACTAAGGGTGTGGATAAAATTAAAAAAATGCAGGAACAAATAGATATAACAAAAGATACAAAGGAGTTACTACTTATGGGCGGAGCCTATGGACATATGAGTCATCCATTTGATGACAATAATCTTACATTTTCAGATTTGAAACAGATAGTTATTAATGGGTTAGGTGGAACTCTTGATAGAGAAGATGGAGTTACAGAGAAACTTGACGGACAAAACCTAATGGTAAGTTGGGTTGATGGGAAGTTGAGAGCGGCCCGAAATAAAGGACACTTGAAAAATCATGGTAAAACTGCACCAACTACGAGTGGTATAAAAAGTATGTTTAGTGGTAGAGGTGATATAGAGAAGGCTTTTGTAGGAGCTATGAAAAATTTAGAAAAGGCTATTGGTAGTTTAAGTGATAAACAAAAAGATAAAGTTTTTGGAAATGGTAGTAAATGGATGAACTTAGAGGTTATGTATCCTAAAACAGCAAATGTAGTTGATTATGATATTGCAGAAATTGTATTTCATGGTACATTAGAATATGATGAAAGTGGTAAACCAATTGGACAACCAAAAGATAGTGCTAGAATGTTGGCAGGTATGATTAAACAAATGAATCAACATATACAATCAATGTTTAAAATTGGAAAACCAAATTTCTTAACTGTACCTAAACATCAAAATTTTAATAAGATGAAAAATAAATTTTTAGGACAATTGAAAAAATTACAATCTCAATATGGACTGAAAGATAATAGTAGATTAGGTGAATACCATGAAGCATGGTGGAGAGAGTATGTATTCAATGCATCTAAACAATTTAAAGTTAGTTTAAAACCAAATCAATTTGTTAGTTTGGTTAATAGATGGGCATTCTTTGATAAATCATATAAGGTAAGAGATATTAAAAAAGATTATAAAGATAATCCAAAATTTTTAGAATGGATATTAAGTACAGATAAGATGGATCATTCAAGAATTTTTAAACAAAATATAAAACCATTTGAAGTATTGTTCTTTGGTGTAGGTGCAGAAATATTAAAAAATATTCAAGGATATATGGCTGCATCACCAAAACAATCAGTACAGAAAATGAGAAAAGAAGTTATCAGTGCGATGAAAGATTTACAAAAACCTGGTAATATAGATAAATTAAAAAAGTTAAAAATACAAATTGAGAAACTAAGTGCAATTGGTGGATTAGATGCAATTGTTCCAAGTGAGGGTATCGTTTTCAAATATAAAGGAAAGATATATAAGTTCACAGGAGCATTCGCACCAATCAATCAGATATTGGGTAGTTTAAAATTTGGTTAGGAGTTACAATGGCAGGATATAGTAAAGAATCAGAAAGACAGAACGCGGTATTAAAGGATTTATTATCTGGTAAGGAACATACAAAAGATTATATACAAGTAGGATACGAGGGTAAACCAGAAAATAGAGGTGGAGAGACAAGAAAATCAGAATTGTCTGATGTTTTGGCAGCAGTAAGAATGCCTTGGTTTTGTCCATCTTGTAAAAAAGCAATGAAGAAAAAACTCGATGATAGGTTTTGGAGAATAAATGGACATTGTTTTGATTGTCAAATTGAGATGGAAAATAAACTTCGTATCAACGGAGAATTTGAACAATATGCTAAAAAGAAAATTAATGATAATAAGAAGTCATACTTAAAGGATTTAAAACAAAGTATTGATGAATTTGAACAAACAGAGGGAAAGGCAGAATTTCTTAATAGTGTTGGTGTTAATACCCCAGAACTTGAAAAAGAAAAATGGGAAATGGGAGAGGTTCAATTTAGTAAAATAATTGAAGAGGCCCGAGAATACATAACTAAATTAGAAGAGGCTATAGATGAAGAATCAAAGGAACTTGATACTGCCTGAAAGTGTAATAATAGAATTAATGGGAATGGTTTCCCAGTTAGGTAATGTTGCTGCTGAGTATCATATGAAAATTAATAATAGTGATACAGAAGAAGTAACGAGAGTATATAGAATGATGATAGAAAAGTTGATGGATTTAGACGAACATGATAGAACTGGATATTTATCATTAGAAGAGATTTGTAACGAAGTTGGTATTGACTTACCAAGTAAAGGAGAACACAATGGGAATCATAAACTGGATTCTTGAACTACTTTTTGGCGGAAAGAAAAAAGAAGAAGTCAAAAAGTTAGACAAGGCAATAAAGGTAAAAGAGACAGAAACTAAAGAACTTGAAAAGAAAGTTACTGCACTCGAATCTAAGAAGAAAGTTAACAAAAAAGAGGTAGCATCCCTTAAACGAAAGGTAACTACTACTAAGAAACAAATTGTTGAAGCTAAGAAAGCTGTTGAATTTGATGATAGCGACGAAGCTTTAAAATATTTGAAGAAATTTTCTAAGTAGTATATATTTATATATATGAGATATATTATATACATATTACTATTAGTTGGGTTTCTTTATGGACAAACTGAAGAAAAAACTATATCTGTACCTAAATCGGATGTAATTGAATGGGCAAACAAACTCAAACAATACGAAACATCGGATAGTTTACAAACAAGTTTAATTTCAGATTTAGAACTTCAAGTTAAAAAGTTAGAAGAAAATTCTGCTTTAGATTCTTTAATAATTTCAACGAGATTACATCAAATTGATTTATTAAAAGAAACTAATCAACTTTATAAAGAAAAAATTAAAGTTGTCAAACCGAAATGGCATGAGAACAAGTGGTTATGGTTTACTTATGGAGTAGTGGCCACATCAACATCAGTTTGGTTGACAGGTCAGTTAGTGGGCGAATAATGGCAACACAGATAAAAGAAGTAATTAAACAAGAGTATGTAAAGTGTGCTCAAGATCCTGCATATTTTATGAAGAAGTATTGTGTAATACAACATCCAATACAGGGTAAAATTCCATTTTCTTTATATGATTTTCAAGAGAAAACTGTAAATGAGTTTCAAGAAAATAGATTTAATATTATCTTGAAGGCACGACAACTTGGTATCAGTACATTAACTGCTGGATATTCTTTATGGATGATGACATTTCATCAAGATAAGAATGTGTTGGTTATTGCTACAAAACAAGAAGTTGCTAAAAACTTAGTAACAAAAGTTAGAGTGATGCACTCAAACTTACCAAGTTGGTTGAAACAAAAATGTGTTGAGGATAACAAATTGAATCTTCGATATATGAATGGTTCACAGATTAAGGCAGTTTCTTCAGGACCTGAAGCAGCTCGTTCTGAAGCTCTATCATTATTGATACTTGATGAGGCAGCATTTATTGATAAGATTGATGATATATGGACTGCTTCACAACAAACACTAACTACTGGTGGTAGTTGTATTGCACTTTCTACACCTAACGGAGTTGGTAATTGGTTTCATAAAAATTGGGTTGATGCAGAAGAAGGTCGTGGAATGTTTAATTTTATTAAATTACATTGGACGGTACATCCTGATAGAACTCAAGAGTGGAGAGTGGAACAAGATTCATTATTAGGTATTCAAAGTGCAGCTCAAGAGTGTGATTGTGATTTCATTACTTCTGGTACTTCTGTTATTGATGGTGTATTATTAGAGAAATGTAGAGACACTCAAGTTAAAGAACCAATTGAAAAACGAGGTGTTGATAGTAATTGTTGGATATGGGAACCGCCTAATTATTCAAAAACTTATGTGGTAACGGCAGATGTTGGTAGAGGTGATGCAGCAGACTATAGTGCATTTCATGTTATGGATGTAGAAAAAGTAGAACAAGTGGCAGAGTATAAAGGTAGGATTCCTACAAAAGATTTTGGGAATATGTTAGTCAGTATTGCAACAGAATATAACGATGCTTTACTAATTATAGAAAACAATAACATTGGTTGGGCAACCATCCAACAAGTAATAGATAGGGATTATCCTAATCTATTTTATACAAGTAAAGATTTAAGATATGTCGATATTGCTCATCAAATGAACAATCGATTTAGAAGTGAAGAAAAGAAAATGGTGGCTGGATTCAGTACCACTATGAAAACTCGACCTTTGATTATTGCAAAGTTAGAGGAATATTTTAGGGATGAATCAGTAACGGTTCGTTCCAATAGATTGATAGATGAATTATTTACATTTATTTATCTAAACAATAGAGCAGAGGCAATGAGAGGATACAATGACGATTTAGTCATGTCTTTTGCTATTGGTTTATGGGTTCGTGATACTGCTTTAAGATTACGAACAGAAGGAATTGAATTAACAAAGAAAACACTTGATAGATTTCAAGATATAGATGGACTATACACTCCCGAAGACAATGATAATGGTGAATGGGATTGGGAAGTAGGCCACGAAAGAAAAAAAGAGTCGTTAAAGTGGCTCTTATAAGTGAGGTAAAATATGGCAGATAAATCATTATTTAGTCGATTACAACGATTATTTAGTACAAATGTAATTGTAAGAAATGTTGGTGGTAGGAAACTAAAAATAGCCGATACAGAACAAGTTCAATCACAAGTGAAATCACATTTGGTTGACAGGTATTCTAAATTACATAGTGGGTTGGATATGGCGAATAGTGGATATTCCACACACGCACAAATGCAGGCTGCACGATTAGGGTTATTTAAAGATTATGAAACGATGGAGGCAGATTCAATAATTGCATCTGCACTTGATACATACGCTGATGAATCAACAATGAAAAGTGCGTATGGAGAATCGTTAGAAATACAAAGTGATAATGATCAAATAAAACAAATACTACATAACTTATTCTATGACATTATGAACATAGAATTTAATCTATGGCCTTGGGTAAGAAATATGTGTAAGTATGGAGACTTCTTTTTGTACTTAGATATTAGTGATAAGTATGGAATTCATAATGTAGTTCCAATGTCAGCTTATGAACTAATTCGTTCAGAGGGAGAAGACCCAGAGAATCCTTATTATACAAAATTTTATTTGGAAGCAATGGAACAATCTCATCCTTATTTTGCTCGTTCAACTACAAATAAAAAGATTGAATTTGAGAACTTCCAAATAGCACATTTCAGATTAGCCAACGATAGTAATTTATTACCTTATGGTAAATCAATGGTTGAAAGTGCTCGTAAAGTATGGAAACAAATTACATTGATGGAAGATGCGATGTTGATTCATAGAATCATGAGAGCACCTGAGAAGAGAGTTTTTAAAGTTGATATTGGAAATATTCCACCAAACGAAGTTGACAATTATATGCAACGAATAATCAACAAAATGAAGAAGACACCTTTTATGGATGACACAACGGGTGATTATAATTTGAAATTTAACATACAGAATCTTACAGAAGATTTCTTTATGCCAGTTCGTGGTGGAGATAGTGGAACACAAGTTGAATCATTACCAGGAATGCAATATGAAACCACAGAAGACATTGAGTATTTAAAAAATCGTATGTTAGCGGCTTTAAGAATACCAAAAGCATTCTTAGGATATGAAGAAAGTCTTGGAAGTAAAGCAACACTTGCAGCAGAAGATGTAAGATTTGCTCGTACCATTGAAAGAATACAAAGAATTGTAACAAGTGAATTGACAAAGATTGCAGTTGTTCATTTATATGCACAAGGATATACAGATGAAGAACTTGTAAACTTTGAATTGAAATTAACTAATCCATCTACAATTTATGAACAAGAGAAGATTGAATTGTGGAGTAATAAAGTTAATTTAGCTCGTGATGTAAAAGACAATAGTTTAATGTCAAGTGATTGGGTGTATAAAAACATTTTCAATTTTACAGCAAAAGAACAAGATGAACTTGAAAAAGAATTAATAGAAGACCAGAAACAAAAATTTAGATATGAACAAATTGCTGTTGAGGGTAATGATCCTGCCGATAGTGGTGATTCAATTGGAACACCAAGTGATATGGCAGCAATTGGGATGAAAGATGCAGAGGGAGCCCAAGATGCAGAACCACCTGAAACTTTAGCGGGTTCTATCTTTGATGACGAAGGTGGAGCACCTGAAGGTGGATTTGAGGGTGCAGGAAGACCAAAAGAAGTAACTAAATATGGTAAAGATGGTAGTGCAAGAGGTAGAGAACCACTTGGTAGACCAAAAATACCTATGGCTTTAGCTCATTTTGATAGATTAAAAAAATCTTTTGGGAGTAAAGCGAGAGAAATATTAAAAGAAACAATTGAAAGTGAAGAAATAGATAAAGAATATAAAGATTTTACGGAAGATAAATAACGATTATTTGAAGTTTTTATATTTATTTATGTATAAACTTATCATGAATGGAGTGTTTGATGAATTATAACAAGAAGCACAGTAAAATAAAAAATACTGGAATTCTTTTTGAATTGCTGACTCGCCAAATCACTGTTGATGTACTTAATGGTACAGAAGATAGTAAGGCAGTTAAGATTTTAAAAGAAACATTTAAATTAAATTCAGAACTTGGGAAAGAATATGAACTTTACAAGATTTTGACGGAAAAAACATATAAAACTAATGAACAAGCAAATATTTTGCTTTCTGCAGTAATTAAAAATCGTAGAAAATTATCAAATCGTAAACTACGAAATGAAAAATATAATTTAATTAAAACAATTAAAGAATCTTATAATTCTTCAGATTTTTTTAATACAAGAATTCCAGGATATAAACTTTTGGCTTCAATTTATAATGTATTTGAAGGTGAATCTTTAAAAGAAAAAATCACTCCAGTTGAAGAAACTGATAGTAAAGTAACAATTATAGAAAACATCACTAAAGTCAAGCGCTCCAAAAAAACTAAAGGTGGTGTTCAAGAGAACTTAAATAAACAAGATAAAGATTTAAGATTGTTAACATATCAGTTATTGGTTGATAAGTTCAATAAAAAATACAGCACTTTAAATGAAAATCAAAGAACACTATTGAAAGAGTATATTAATAATCTTTCAAATACTAACTCTTTACGAGAATTCATAGATGCTGAAGTTATTAAAATTAAAAAAACCTTAAAATCACATTTACGAAAAGTTGATGATAGGATTACTAAGATTAAATTAACCGAAGCTATTACTCATACAGATACTGCAACAAAAGGACTTCATGTAAAAGATTCTAATGTTGTTTCATTGATGAGATATTATGAATTGGTAGGGGAGTTAGATGATGTCCACAAAGATAAGTAGAAAAAAGTTTACGGAATTACTTCGTACAATAATCAAAAAAGAAATTAAAGAAGTTTCCACTACTGCAACAGCTGGTGGTGAATATGATACTCCAAATGCATTTCAATCTAAAGGAAATGAGAAAAGAAAAAAAATTGCAAAGACAGGAACAGATTTTAAAGTTGTAGAAGCTAAGTGGGCAGTTAGTGTTGATGGTGTTGGTAAAATTATAGTTGATGCATCAGGTGCTGGACAAGCAAAGACGATGGTTGGTAGACAATTGAAAAAAGGTTTAAAGGGTATAACAAGTGTAAAAAGAGTTCAAACTGCATTCGGTAAACAAATTGATAAGAAAACTGAAATAAAAGAAGCTCGTTATACAAACTATCGTAACGATGATACATTAACACCAAGACAAAAGATTGGTGTATCAATGAGAGAAGTTAGAGATAAACTAACTGAATTAAGTAAGTTAATCGATATGAATGTTAAATTGAAAAATGAGTTAAAGATAGATTCAAAATCTTATTGGAAAAACACCCATAAAGCAATGACCAAAATTTCAGAACGATTGGTTAAATTAGCTAATAAAGTTGGGAAACTTCAATAATGAAACAGAACGATAAATATTTAGCAGAAGGTCTTGATATTCTAAATAGAGAATTTGGACAACCATTACCTACACTTGAAGATACGATGAAAGCTCATCAATTGAAAAAAGAAGGTGGGCCAGGAAGTGGTAAACCAAAAGATGGTTCATCAAATGATTCTTCAGATGAAAAAGCTAAAAAAGAAAAAGAATTAGAAGATAAAGCTAAAGAACAGGCAATGAAAGATATGGAAGCTGAATTTGGTGATGATGATATGTTTGAATCATTTCTAAATGAGAATCCAGCAGCTGTTGCAGCTGCAACTCAAGCAATGGTTCAAATGAAAGCTAAGAATCCAAAAACTGGTCGTGTAAATAAAATGACTACTGCTCTTAGTAATAAATCACACCCACAACATAAAAAAGCAAAAGGAATATTTGCAAAGATTGTAGACAAATTTAAAAAGAAAAAAGATGAACCAAAAAAACAATCTAAGGCTGACCAATATAAAGCTATGATGCAAAAAACTAAAGATGATGCACATTATAAAAAACAATTTACTGGTGAATCTATAACAGAAGGACCCTCCGATGTAAAAGATGCTAGAAAGGCATTATCGATGGTAGTAAAACAAGAACAAAAATTTAGAAAACAAATGTTTGCATTAGAACAAGTATTTTTACAAGACCCAACAAAAGGAAATGATAAGTTGGCAAAAGATATAAAGAAGTCTTATAAAGAAGGTGTAACCAAATTTATGAGAGATAGTGTTTTAATGGTTAAGAGGATGAAATAAAATGAGAGAACTATTAGTAGATTATATACCTTTTGAGATAACTAAACATCAAGTTAATGAATCATTAAAAGAAAATGATGGTAAGTTAGTTGTTAAAGGTGTATTACAAAGAGCAGATGCAAAGAATCAAAATGGTCGAGTGTATCCGATGGAAATATTACAAAGAGAAGCAAAGAATTATTCTGAGGGATATGTTAAACAAAAAAGAGCACTTGGTGAATTAGACCATCCAGATAGTTCAGTAGTGAATTTACAAAATGTATCTCATAATATTACTGAAATGCATTTTGAAGGTGAAAATCTTTTAGGTACGGTAGAAATTTTAACCACACCAAGTGGAAATATTTTAAGAGAATTATTTAAGAATGGAATAAAATTAGGAATCAGTTCTCGTGGAATGGGTTCTGTAGAGGCAGTACACGAAGATGATAATGACCAACCAATGTTAAAGGTAGGTAAAGATTTTGAATTAATAGCATTTGATTTCGTATCCAATCCATCTACACATGGTGCATTTATGTATCCATTAAGTGAGAATGTTGATAAAACACAAACACAAGGTAGAACTTGTGGTTCTTATTGTAAGGCGGAAGATATAATAAATAAAATAATCCGAGGCGAATAACATGCCTGCTAAATCAAAAGCCCAACAACGATTCATGGGAATGGTTCACGCGATACAGAAAGGTGAACTCTCACCATCTAAAGTTTCTGATAAAGTTAAAGATGTAGCCGATAATATGTCTGATTCAGATGCAGAAGATTTTGCATCTACTAAACATAAAGGTAAACCAGAAAAAGTCGCAAAAGAAGTAATTAGAAAAGTTCGTGAAGTACTTAAACCAATTGTAAGAGAAGGTCTAAAAGCACAAAAGGCTTATAATAATATTCATAAGGCTCGTAATGAGTTTATCGAAAGATATAGTAAACTTAGAAAACAATTAAATACTTTAAAAACTGAATCACCAAATAATGAAATTCTTAGATTAGAAAAACAATTATATAAATTTGAAACGGCTTTTATAGAACAATCTTCTAAATTATTAGGTTCAGTTTCAAAGATTGCAAAAAGTAATTTAACTGAAGACTGGAGACCATACAAACCAATATTGGAAAAAATAATTAAAATAAAGAAAGACCCACATAAAGGAGTGAAAAATACCGCTAAAGGTAAAAAGTTCAATCCATTATTATTAAAGGGTGAGGATAAAATTAAAGCCTTAGTATGGAGTGGTTCACATCCAACGGGTAAAGGTAGTTATGAATTAAAAGGTAATAAATTAAATGTGATGGGATTGAATCCAAGAGATAAAGGATTTTATGTAAGTCATTTCACAAAGAATACTGGAATACGAAGAGGAAATCTATACTATGATGGTGTTCATTGGCAAGGTAAAAAGAACTTTTAGGAAAATACGATGATTAAATTAAAAGATATAATAAAAGAGAGCGGATTAATTACTGAAGGTACAAGATGGTTAGTTGGTATTGAATCACCTAATGGACAAATAGTAAGTACTTACGGACATTGGGATGGTTATCCAGAATGGGCAGGAAAATATTTAAAAAGATTTTATAATAATCCAATGAAAGTTAAACAACTATTAAAACTTGGACAACAAGGTATTTCTTCTATTGATAAAAGTATGAAGGGTGGAAAAGACCATTCATTTGAAAGTCCAAAAAAAGGTGAAACTGTATTTTATGGTAGAGATAGAGGAGAGAAAAGTAATGCTACAAGTAAGTGGAAAAATAGAGATGCAATAAAATTTCATAGTGGTGAAGAATTTGCTTATATTTTTAGTATGAAAGATAAGAAATGGTATTATAAAGCAAAATATGGTAAACCTACTACTTGGACACTTTTAAAATGATTAAGTTAAAAAAAATATTAAACGAATCAGCAAAAGAACAATTAAATGAATGGGGTGATTTATACTCTCATGTCCGTAATGTTGAAGGTCATTTGGCTGAATTTAAGAAAAACATAGATCAAAAAAGAGGTGGTTCATTTGATTCAGATAGTATAGAATATGAAGATGATAGATGGAATAACAATAGTAAATTGTTAAAAGGTAGAGATAAAAAATTAGGTCAATGGGAAAAGAAAGTTAAGAAAACATTAGATAGTCTTATGAAAGATTATGTGAAAGCCTGGAAGTAAAATGATTAAGTTAAAAACTTTAATACCAGAAGCTTACAAACATTATCTGTATGGTGATGATACATCACATTGGACTGTGAAAAAACCATTCGATGTTTATGTTTATGGTGATAAAGATATACCAACAGGTCAATGGTCAACAGCAGGTCCTGGTGGAAATAAAATGATTTACACTAAAGAATTAGTTAAGTATAGACTTAGAAAAGGACAACAAATTAGTAATATACCAGGTGGTGTTTTTATTGTGGATTATAAAGAAAAATGGGCTGGTGAAATTTCATACAGAAAAAGAGCTACTGGTAAACCAAAAGATTTAGAACCAAGAAGTTCAAAAATTATTGATTATACATTATGGAAAAAGTGGTTGAAATATAAAAAATGATTAAGTTAACCGACATATTAAATGAAGTAGATAGTAAAAAAGCTATCGTATCTTTAAAGGGAGATTATCCTGGTTCAAAAGTTTATCAAGCAGTTGGTGATGGTAAAACTTCAGTAAAGGCTCAACAAACTAATAAGACTTGGGATGATGGAGCACCAATGACAAATAAATTTGGACCAAAGAAAACATCAAAAGTACCAAGAGGTAAGTTTTGGGTATTGGATACTAAGAAGTTTTGGTATTATGAACTTAAAGGTGTGTGGAATGCAATTAAGAAAAGTGAATATGGAACACCACCAGGATTTGAATTCTAATGATTAAGTTAAAAAATTTAATAGAAGTTAAGAAAGATGACTGTGAATGTGGTGGTGATTGTTGTTCTGTAAATGAATCTAAAGGTATGGAGTTAGGTAAGATTTTTACTGGTCATGGTTTTGCATTCAAGAAAGAAAATTTTGAAGAATCCCTTCAAGGTGGTTCACTACCCAATAAAGAAAAAGATTTCAGAAAAATTAAAAAAGTAAAAGATGAACCAGATTCACAAAAGGGAACTTCTGATTCAACATCTACTTTTAGTAAGCATCACGCAGGTTCAATGGGTTCAGGAGATATGGGTAGAATAGCAGAACCAGACACTTATGATTGGGATGATAGTGGAAATAAATCTAACACACCTGGACACCAAACAAAGAAAAATAAAAAGAAAAGAGGATATGAGCCAGTTGAAGTAAAGGAATCAGATTTAGGACTTACATATAAAAGAGGTAAAACAGTAAAAGTTACACATAAGAAATCTGGAAAAGAATTGATTATTATAGATAAACCAAATGTAAAAAGGGAATATGAAAAAATAGGATATTTTGCTGAAATAAAAGAATCTTCAGTAATTTTAGAATTTGAAAAATATCATTTAGGTAATGTAGGTGATAGTAAATTAAAAAATAGATTAGAAAGAGCAATTAAACTTTGGGGTGGTAAAGTAGATGCAGTAGGAATGGATACTATTAAATTTAGATTGAATAGTTCAGAAGTAACTAAATTACCTTTGTTGTTAAAAAAATTAGATCAAAATAAAAATGTATGGATTGGTGATAAACGAAAAAAGAATATATGGGATAGAAAAAGAAAGATTGATAAGTTAGAGAGTTGTGGTTATACAATGTCAGCAGAACCACCACACAAAAAATTAAAATCATCAGGTGGAACAGGTCCAGAAGATAGACATTTAAAAGAAAATCTTATCTATGTAGATAAAGATATGAAAGACGGAAAGTTTGATCCAAAGAATCCACAAGTACATATTCAAGGATATGGTGTAGTAAATTTAAAAACCTTACAAGATAGTTTATCACGAAAATTTACAGAATTGGCTAAAAGAGCTAAAAAGGGTGATGTTGAAAATATAGAATACATATTGAAAAAGAATGGAGTTCTTATGGGATTTGTTGAAGCGTTAGTTAATGCAAACAAAGAATTATCATCTTCAACAATGAAAAGAAAAATTACTATGTATAAGAGGAAAAGATAATGAATCCAAAAATGTGGGCACAATGGAAAGATTTTAGACTTGGTGAAGATTACGATGAACCAGATGTTTTAGAACAATTAATTACAGAATTTGTTAAACAAGGTGTTGATGAGATGACAGCCCATAAGTTACCTTATTCAAATAAAGAAGCTCAAAAGCATGTAGAAACAGACATTAAAGAAATGGGAAAAATTTTTAATAAATCATCACAAAGAGCAATTGCAATAATGTTAAGTGGTGTAAAGAATAACAAATATGATGCGATGGATTTGATTCGAGGATTAGATTCAGGTAAGGCTTCTAATACAAGTCATGGTGTTGGTGATATGTTAAAAGTATTATGGAGTAAAGTAGAAAATAGATTTCGTAAGTATTTGGGTGGTAAAAAACGCCGTTAATGATATTTATAAATGAATTAGGAGATTCAAAATGGCAAAATTAAAAGATATAATAAATGAAGGCTTTTCAGTAGTAGGTGGAGTAGTTAGTACACCAGCAATTGGAGGCGGAACAAATACAGGCTTAAGTGATATTGTAGAAGATATTTATGGTACACAAGAGAAAGTTTCTGCAAAAGAAATTAAAGAAGCAATGGGGCAATTTTCAAGTTTCGGTGAAACATTTTCAAATGATAATAATATTAAAGATGTTGCTGAAAACTTATCAAGAATTGCTGAACAAGCAAAATCATACACTTTAGGTGAAACAAATGATTGGTTTGATAAAGTTACTGTAAATCGTAATATGAAAGAATTAACAAATCTATCAAAATCATTTGGTAAAATTGCAAAAGAATCTAATTCCTTACAACAAAGATTAGGTGGATTGTATGAAGATATGGGCCATGTACTTGGTAGATATTTTGAAATGGATGGGGATGATTCAGCAGAAGATGCAGAAGATGTTGGAGTTAAAGGTAATTCAATTGAAGAAGGTGATTACGAAGCATTCTTTCAGAAAGCATTAGCAAAGTTTGGTGTAAGTTCACCAGATGAATTAGATGATGAGAAGAAAAAAGAACTTTTCAATTATGTAGACGCTAATTATAAAGCAGATAACGAAACAGACTAATGATTAAACTGAAAGAATTATTAGAAGAAAATCCTACTCGATTATATAGATTTAGAACAAAGTCAGGATCAGGAGTGCCTAAAAAAACAAAGGCAGAAATTCACAAATTTTTAGATAAGATTTGGAAAAAATTTCAAAAAGATGGTGGTGGACATATTGAGGTCGGTACAGAGGAAATGTTTCCCCATCCTATTTATTATGCTATTAAGTATCAGGTAGCAAGAAGAAATCCACATTCTGGTCTACATAGAGATTGGTTGTATTTTATGATGGATAAAAAGTATGAGGTAGTGTTCCAAGCTAAAGGTGATTCAAGGAAGACTAAAGCTGGTAATTTGAAGAACATTAATAAAATTGCAAAATTGTTAAGAAAATGGTCTAATGAAGATTTATTTTTCGACAAACAATATGGATATGATCCAGAAACAAATAAGAAAAAATAAGTAGAGGTTATATTGATTAAAGTAGAAGTCCGAAAAGGACAATCGATAGAAAAAGCACTTTCAATTTTTAAGAGGAAAGTCAAACAAAGTGGACTGATGTTGGAATTAAGAGAACGATCATTCTACAGAAAAAAGTCTGATTTACTTCGAGAGAAGAAAAAGAAAGCTATTTTAAGAAATAAGTACAAAGTACTAAAAGAAAAAGATTAAAAAAAATACACACTTCGTGTTCGTTTTTTTACATTTTATACTATTTATATAAAATGAAATACACTTTCGGCATTTCCGCCACTCATAAAGTGTAACCGATTAAATAATTAATCTTAATTATTGTTCCTAATAACAATACTGAATCCAAACGGAGAATAACAATGGATGATTTACTAAAAGAAGCCATTGCAGACGCAAAAGCAGTTCGTGAAACAGCTCTAGCAAATGCTAAAATGGCGCTTGAGGAAGCATTTACACCAAAGTTAAAATCAATGTTGGCTAAGAAAATCCAATCTGAAATCGAAGACGAAGATGGAGAAGAAGCAGAAGTAGCAGAACAAGACGAATTATCTGATGAAGATGATGTAGTTGATCCTGCAAGTGATGAAGCAGGTGGTCCTGTATCTGAAGAAGACGAGGCATCTGATGAAGATGGCGCAGTCGAAGAAGCAGAAGTAGACCCTGATTCAGAAGCTGCTGAAGATCCAGCTGGCGGCGAAGCAGGTGAATCTGTAGATGAACCTGGTAACGCAGCTAACGAACAAGATGAATTAGCAGATGAGGATGATGTTGAACCAGTTGCTGAAGAAGATGAAATATCTGATGAAGATGACGAAGAAGAAATTGCTGAGGAAGATGAAATGTCTGATGAAGACGAAGAAGAACTCGACCTTGAAGCAATACTTCGTGAGTTAGAAGATGAAGATGATGAAGCAGAAGTTTCTGAAGAATATGAGGATGAGGATGTTGAAGATGGTGCTGAAGAAGCTCCAGCTGAAGAACAACCTGATGCAAATGTAGCAGAAAACGATGTATCTTCTGATATTGGTAAAGCTGACAACAAAGTCGCTGCTGATGCAGCTGACTCTTCTAAGACTGGTGCTCAGGGTCCTGAAGGCGAAGGAAGTGATTCCGAAGCTGGTAAGGAAAACTCTGAAGACGAAGTAGTCAAAGAAGAAGATGAAATCTCTGATGAAGACGACATCGATTTAGAAGAAGTGTTGAAAGCACTTTCTGAAGAAGATGAAGTTTCTGATGAAGATGAAGACGCGGTGGATGCCCTTAAAGCAGAAATTAAAGAGCATAGAGATGTTGTAAAATATCTGCGTGCTAAACTAAATGAAGTTAACCTATTAAACGCAAAACTATTGTTTTCAAACAAACTATTTAGAGTTTTCGGTTTATCTAATGAACAGAAAATGAAAGTAGTTGAAACATTTGATAGAACTAAAAACATTAGAGAGATTAAACTCGTGTATTCTACACTTGCTGAGTCTTTCAAAGGTCGTAAGCCTATTAAAGAATCGAAAGGTTCAAGTTCGAAAGCAGTTGCTTCTACAAAACCAGTATCTAAGAAAGTAATTTCTGAAGGTTCTGATGTGAAAGCACGCTTTAAGAAGTTAGCTAACATAATTTAACAAATTTTACTATTAGGAGACTATAATGAGTAAAAGAACTTCAACAATAGAATCTTTGATGGATGGATATAATCCACAAAGACAACTATTAGAACAAACTCGTAAGTTAGTCAAGAAATGGGAGCCTACAGGCCTTTTAGAAGGTTTGAAAGCAGATCATGAAGTAAATGGAATGGCAGTTCTATTGGAAAACCAAGCTCGTCAATTAATTGATGAAGCTTCAAGAACTGGTACCGCAGCAAGCTCGGAAGAGTGGAGTGGTGTAGCATTACCATTGGTTCGTAGAATCTTTGGTGAATTGGCAGCACAGGAATTCGTTTCTGTACAACCAATGAACCTACCTTCAGGTCTTATTTTCTATCTTGACTTCAAATACGGTACAGCCCAAACAGCTAATCACGCAGAAAACTCTGATGTTCATGGTAACACAAGTGGTTCTGGCGATGCAGCTGGTGGTTTGTATGGTGCAGGTAAATTCGGGTACTCAATCAATGACCAAACTGGTGACACAACTGATATCGGTGCAACAGCAGCAGACGGCGTTCACGCTACTGCTTCATGTGCATGGAGTGATGTTCAATGGGAACCAGATTTATCAGCTTCCGCAGCCCTTGGCTCTGAAGCAGATAATGGACTTGTGAAAGTAATCGTTTCATCTGCTGATTTAGTGAGCTACGATAAAGATGGCGTTCGCGCTTTCTCTATTAGTGGTTCTGGATTTGACGCTTTCTATCCAGCATATACTTCAGCGAATGCTGCTGGTACAGAAGTAACATTTATCGTAAAGAAATCTGTAGCAACAAATCCTGACAAAGTGGTTGTTTTGTACCACAAAGAAGCTGCAAATAACTACACTCGTGGTGATTTTGAAGCTACTGCAGCACAAATAGATGCAAACCCAGAAGCAGATATCGACATTCCTGAATTAGATATTGCGTTAAAGAGTATTCCTATCATAGCGAAAACTCGTAAGTTAAAAGCAGTCTGGACTCCAGAACTTGCTCAAGACTTGAACGCTTATCATTCAGTTGATGCTGAAGCTGAGTTAACAGCTCTATTAAGTGAGTATATCTCAATGGAAATCGATTTAGAAATCCTTGATATGCTTTATGCAGGTGCAAGTGCAAAATCTGAAAATTGGTCAGCAAGACCAGGATATGAGTATAACTCAGTAACATCCTTGTTTGCTGAATCTTCAGCTAATGCAAGTGCATACACCAAAGGAACTTGGTTCCAGACTCTTGGTAACAAGATACAAGCAGTATCTAACGCAATCCACCAGAAGACTCTTCGTGGCGGTGCTAATTTCATCGTGTGTTCACCTGAAACAGCAACCATCATAGAAAGTATTCCTGGATATGCAGCTGATACAGCTGGTGATGCAACTGAGAAATCATTTGCAATGGGTGTACAAAAAGTTGGTGCTCTTAATAACAGATATACTGTTTATAAGAACCCATACGCATTGGATAATAAAATCCTTGTCGGTTTCAGAGGAAGCAATTTCTTAGAAACTGGTGCGGTTTATGCTCCATATGTACCGTTAATCATGACACCACTCGTCTATGATCCAAAGAACTTTACTCCGCGTAAAGGGGTCATGACTCGTTATGCTAAGAAAATGGTTAGAAGTGAATACTACGGTGATGTAACTATCGCTGATGTAAACTATGTCTAATTTTATCTTAGGATAGTCATAAAGGGGTGTCATAACCCTGATTTCAAAACAGGGTGAGGATTTTTCTTCACCCTTTTTTGTTTCTTTGATATTTATTTATAGATATATCTAATTAATTTTTAGGAGAATTTTATGGCTCAAGAACCAATCTGGCCAGGAAGTGGTTCAGCAGTAAGTGGAAATACACCTTTTGGATTTTACGATGATGATTCGGTATTCCAAACAGATGCCCCAAAGTTCGCAACATGGTGTGCGAAACGATTGGGTTATCCAATAACAGCAGTTGAATTACAAGACTCACAATTATATACTTGTTTTGAGGAGAGTATTACAGAATACTCTGCACAAGTCAATCAATTTAATATAAAAGATAATTTATTAAGTTTAAAAGGACAATCAACAAGTTCTAATTTAACACACAAACGAGTATCACATACTATGGGAGAACAGATATTCTTATCAGAAACCTATGGTAGTGAAGCTCAAGTCGGTGGACAAGTTGAAACTTACAAAAATAAGATAACTCTTGTAAGCGGTTCACAGGATTATGATTTAAATTCATTAATTGCAGATAAAAGTGGAAGTGGAGCAATTGAAGTTAAACGAGTATTCTATGAATCTTCACCTGCAATCACACGATATTTTGACCCATATGCTGGTACAGGACAACAAACAAATAATATGTTAGATGCATTTGGATTTGGTGGTTCTTCACCAGCCATTACATTTATGTTACAACCAATATACGCTGATTTACTTAGAGTTCAGGCAATAGAATTTAATGACCAAATTAGAAAATCTGCTTATTCTTTTGAAATAGTTAATAACAAATTACGAATATTCCCAACCTGGAATGGTGATTCTACTGGTAGTTTATATGTAGAGTGGAATAAGGTGTCTGACAGAGATAATGTCTTGAGGACACGATATAGTGGTTCAAACGACACGATATCAGACATTTCTAATGCTCCATATAATAATATGTCTTATCAACATATCAATGATGTTGGTAAACAATGGGTTAGAAAATTTGGATTGGCACTTTCAAAGGAATTATTAGGTATGGTTCGTTCTAAATATGGTACAATTCCTATTCCTAATTCAGAAGTCTCATTAGATGGAGAAACTTTGAGAGCAGAAGCAACTGCTGAAAAAGAATTATTAATCGAACAATTAAGAGAAATGTTAGACCAAACAAGTAATAAGGCATTATTAGAAGCTGATAGAGAATCTTCAGAACATCTTCAAGAGAAATTGAAAAAGGTGCCTTATCCAATTTATATAGGATAAAAAAATGGCAAGTAGATATTGGCCCACACGAGACACAAACTTAGCAAAACGATTTAATGATGAACTGATTGGAAATCTTAAAGATGGAAAATGTGGAATCATTGGACAAGAAGTTATCATATATAGAGTATCTACATATGAAACATCACCAAATATGTATGGTGAAGCTGGGGAAAGTGGTAAAGTATATGAGGCAGGAGTAAAATTATCATGTATTATTGAAGCATCAGATTTTGATTGGGAGACAAATGAATTTGGTCCTGATTCAAATCAGACTGCAACATTTTCATTTCAACGAGATATGTTAATTGATGTAAGTTTCAGACCAGACATTGGTGATATATTGAGTTGGAATCATGGTTATTTTGAAATCAATTCGACAAATGAAAATCAGTTAGTTGCTGGAGATTACAATAAAAATTGGACTATATCATGTGATGCAGTATTAACACGAATTTCAACACTTAATATTGAAAGAACAAGGGCGTTTTAATGGCAAGAAATAAACCGATACCAAGAAAAGTAAGACGAGATTTAAATAGTTTATCAATTAGAGAAGATTATAATAGAGCAAATCAAGTTCGTAGGGATAAAGATGAAGTTAAAAATTTATCTGTATCTGTTATGGATCATGATTCAGCGATTATGTATTACTTTAATGAAGTTATTAAACCAACTGTAGTTGATAATAAAGAAACTATTAAAGTTCCAGTTATGTATGCTTCACCAGAAAGATGGTATAGTATTCAACGACAAGGATTTTTACGAGATAAAAGACAAAAGGTATTAACACCTGCAATTGTATTTCGTAGAACAGGAATAGAAAGGAATGAAAATATTCCTATTGATAAGATGGATGCAAATCGTCCACAAAATTTTCAAACATTTACACAAAAATATTCACAAACTAATCGTTATGATCAATTTTCAAAAACAGTAGGAGTCTCACCAAATAAAGAACATTTTAGTGTGGTTGTTCCAGATCATATGATATTGAATTATGAGTTTACAATTTGGACTTCATACATAGAACAAATGAATAAATTAGTAGAGAAGATAAATTATACTGATGGTTCGTATTGGGGTGAACCAGGTAAGATGAGATTTAGAAGTAGAATAGATGCCTTTACAGATGCAAGTGAAATGGATGCAACAGAAAGAGTAATAAAAACTACATTTGCTGTACAATTGATGGGTTATATTTTACCTGAAGAGTTCAATAGTATGGTAACTACTAAACGACATCTTACACCTAAGAAAGTTATCTTTAATATGGATGTTGAAAAAGAAGCATCAGATTTTATAAAGACAGATGTTGGTGGTGGAATTTCTATACAAACTGAAGATACAAAAGATATATTTTCAATTGCAGTATCAAATCCATTAATATTTAACGCAGGAACTGGTGTAACATTATCAAATGATGGTGTTCCTTTTGATGGTTCACAACAAGTAAGTCAAACATTTTCAATTGGACAATCAGTTAGTACTACTGATAATGTAACATTTAATCAAATGACTGCAGGTTCACTTGTATTTGGTAATCCAACTGTTTATAGTTATGAGGGTATTAGTGGAAGTTTAGCAATTACAGGTTCAGTAACAACCACAGGTAATATGACGGTTGGTGGAGATGCAACTATTGGTGGAACATTAATTGCAAAAGAATTTCAAACACAATTTGTATCGGCATCTATTATGTATCAAAGTGGTTCAACAGATTTTGGTGATACTCTTGATGATACACATGAATTTACAGGAAGTATGGATATAAGTGGTTCGTTTGGTTTACTCGGACAGAGTGTAACTGAAATATCTAATGATACTTCTTTAACAGATGCAAGTCCAACAGCTTTAGTTACTGAGTATGCACTTAAAAATTATGCAACTTCGGGAGTTGAAGCAGACCAGACATATTTAAGAAAACAATTTTACAAATCATCTAATCAAATTTTAAATAGTACAACTGCAAGTTTTACTGCAGTTACAGCTTCGGCATCAGCAGGATTATCATCAACAAATGAAAATGATTTTATATTCTTTATCAATGGACAATATATGGAACATGATGCTTTAACAATAGAACAAAGTGGGAGTTCATTTTTATTACAAGTAGATGCCGATAGTATTGGGTATTCATTAGAATCAGATGATGAAATAATTTCAATCGGTAAGTTTAATGCCTAAATTTATATTTAAATCCCCATTAGTAATAAGTGGTTCTACAGGAGTTGAAACAAGTTTAGTAGGTGAAACTCAAGGCCATTCTTCTGCTCCTATAGAATTCAGTATAGGACAAGGTGTAGGTACAACCGATGATGTTGAATTTAATATAGTTACTGGTTCTGAAAGTTTTACAATTGGAACTGATCCAAATATAGTTTTATCATATCAATCAATTAGTGGTTCATCAATTTTACTTGATGGTGAAGAATTTAATATAAGTGGAAGTTTAATTACAGAGAATGATTTAACTATACTTGGTAAAATTACAGCACAAAAAATTGAAGCGGCATTTTCACAATCAATCACAATAGAATCAAGTGGTAGTACAAAGTTTGGAGATGATTCAAATGATAAACATAGTATTACAGGTAGTTTATCTATGACGGGTTCATTTTATTTAAATGGATATACTGTAAATGAAATATCAAATGATCAAAGTTTAAATGATAATAGAAGTGATTCGGTAATAACTGAATACGCAGGTAAACAATTTTTTGGAGAAACTATGAGCAATAGTGGATATTTGAGAAAGAAGTTTGCAAAAGTAGCAAGTTCAATAACTTCCACAACAGCAAGTTTTACAGCCGTTACTGCTTCATCACCATATGATTTGACAGCAACATCAGAAGATGATTTTATGTTTTTTAATAATGGTATGATAATGGAATTTGATGCCTTAAAAATAATGCAAAAAGGAAGTTCACTTGAATTACATATTGATAATTCAAGTTTAGGATATAGTTTAGATGGTGGGGATGAAGTGGTTGCTTGGGGAAAATTTAATTCATAAAAACTCCCGATTCCACTTTTCTTTTACCATTACTTTATATTTATTAATATGAGAAAACGAAATTGGAAAAATAGAAAGAATAGACCCTGTCCCGATTGTGGTAGGATGTTAACCTATACAAGAAAGGATAGTTTTGACAGAGCAGTTGGAAACAATTCTGTTTGTAAAAGTTGTGCTCAGTCGGATAGAAAACTTACTATGGAAACTATTACGAAAATGAAACAACCAAAGACAACTCAACATAAGAAAAAGATTTCAAAGTCAATTTCAGTATGGTGGGAAGATAGAAAAGAACAAGAACAATTACATTATAAGGAACTCGAATGGCACAGATAGGATTAAAACAATTAGATAGTGTCTTAACTGGTTCATTACAAGTTTCTGGAAGTGTAGGAGTTACTGGTTCTCTTGCTGTATCATCAATAGCTGGAGACTTAGTAGTTCCACAATATATTAAACACGATGGTGATACTAACACTTATCTTAATTTTACAGATGATAGACTTAGATTTGATGTTGGTGGTATATCATACTTAGATTTAAACGATGCTGGTAGTGCTCCACACGATATTACATTCAATGATGGTAGTAATAATGTAGATTTAACCATTAAGGGTAGTTCTAATAATCCATTATTCAAAACTGATTCTTCTACAAATAGAATAGGAACACACGGTAAAGGAACTCCAGAAGTTGCTTTCCACATAGGTGGAGATGAATTAAGAGTTGATGGAAACATAAGTGGTTCAGCAACTGCAACTGGTTCGTTTGGTAGAATAGATTCAAGTGGAAGAATTTTTGAACAAGGTTCATCCGTAATAGACCATGCAACGGCAATGGCAATAGTTTTTGGGGGATAAAGGAGAATAAAATATGGCAAATACATTCACAAGTGCAGCAACAGGTTCGAATACAAATATTACTACATTGTACACTTGTCCAGTAAGTACAACTGGAGTGGTACATGCAATTTATGCAAGTAATATAGATGGTACGAATGATGCAGATATTAGTATATCGGTTAGTGGAAGTGCTAATTTCGATACAAGACGATATTTGTTGAAAACAGTAGAAGTACCAGCGGACTCAACTGTAGTTATTGAGAAACCAATCAATTTGGGAGCGGGGGATAAATTAGAAACTCAAGCTTCAGCAGATGGTGATATTGATGTTTTCGCAAGTATATTGGAAATGACATAATATGAAATATATTGGTAAATCGGTACAAAGACGACCACTTACAATTAGTGGTTCAGATTCATCTACTTTTTTAAGAGTAGAACAGGCAGCGTCTGGCTCAACTGCAATCTATACCAATAATATAACCAATGGTTATCCAACATCTAATCCCTGGGGAAGTGGTTTAGATGGAAGTTATTTTAATAACTTTGATGAGACAACTCATGTGAGTGAAATTTTAAGATTTGTGGCTGGAATAGTCAGTCATTCAATAGATACATCTTCACCAACACCAAATGAAAAATATTGGAATACATTAAGTACTTCACATACAGAAGGTTCAACAACAAGTAAAAGTTCTTTATTAGATGGGGTGTTAGGTTCTTCATATGAAAATGCAAGGTTATCTAATAGTTGGACTGGTTCTGCATTTATAGATTTAAGTGAAACTGGTTCTTATAGAGCAGTTCAAGATTATTTAGAATTAAAAGGTTGGGTATTATCAAGTGATAGGGGAACGAATGATAATGATGTGGGAACAAATCCATTTCATGGAAGTTATGCTTCTCGTATACCATCAACCATATTAACAAATGGAACATTTGGAACTGCAACATTTACAGTTACTGCAAATACTGGTGGTTCAACTTTTGCTTCAAGTAATTCAAATTACTTTGGAATGGGTGCATTAACAAGTGGTGGAGCAACTGAATATAGTGTACGAGTAATTTCATCACAATCATTTAGTGATAATTACGCAGATGCTACTCCAGATGAAGCTTCAACTTTTACAACTTCTTCATATAAAGATTTTACACAATCATCTTTTGGTACATCAAATGGATTGATATTAGCAAAAATTGAATCTGCTAACCCAGCAGTTATACCAGCAGCATATCAAGATGGAGATTTTAATAGTGTGAGTGGAATACATAGTGGAAGATTTTATACTGGTGGAGCAACAAGTGCAAATAGTATTTCTGCAAGTGGATATTATGCAGTACACGATGTTGTTGCTGGAATAAAATCAGGTTCAATGAGTGATTATCAATACAAAAGTGGTACGGATGGAACTACAAGATTTTATTTATACGCAGGTGGACTACCAAGTGATATTACAACAAGTCAACCAACTGCAGTAGTAAGTCAAACTTTAAGTAGAACTGCATTTTCAGCCACATCAAAAAGTTTGAGTGGGGCACCTTATATATTAACTTGTACATATAGTTTTACTTTTAATTCTGAAGTAAGTAAATCATTTGACCCTTGTTATGGATATGGAACTTCAGTATTGGTGAATAGTAATCCAACAGACCAATGGGAAAATATTGGTTCAACAACAATTAGTAATACAACTACAACTGTAAACAATAGTGGAGTGTCATCTACAGGGGCAACTAATTATGTTATAGATGGTACTAACACTACAAAAAGAAGTAGTGGAGATGACCCACAAATTCAAGATATAGCAGTTGCAAGTTCTTCACTTAGTTTCTCACTTGATAGTAATACTGAAAATGTATCACAAAATAGGTCAACGGATGAAGCAAGAAATTATGATTTAACTTTTAGAGCAAGAGGTAGAAATTGGAAAAATACTTCAGTTGATTCTACATCTGCTACACAAGAATTATATAATGCAACTTTATTTGGACAATCAAGTTCAAGTGGTTCAATGGCAGTTTATAGTAGAGCTCAAGGATATGATTCAAATACTTTAGCCGACACAACTGAAACATTTACAGGTGAAGATTTTAGAATAGTAATAGCAGACAATGTAACTTCATTTAGTGGAGCATATTTCACAACCGATTCATATCAAGTAAATGATAATGGTGGAAGTGTATTGGGTAACTATGATTTACAAGTGAAACCTGGATACTTGGTAGACCCAGGTGGTGATTATGGGTATTGGTTTAAAGAAGATTTTGGTAGTGGAACATACAAATATTATATTAGAAGATTTCGAGATGGTAGTGCAAGAACAAGTATGACTATTAATGTTGGTAAGACTTTAGTGAATTGGAATTCAACTTCAGATGGAGTGGCAGTTGGATTGATATTTAAGAGTGGTACAAGTGCAGGTAGTAATACAAGTATAACTGATTGTAGAATTTATGATCCAAGTGCTACAGTTAGTAATTTAATTGAAAGTGGAGTGTCCGCAGATAATTTTAAAAACCCATTTAGTTCTGATATAGATTTATATGGAAATTCAGGTGGTAGTGTTGGTGGAACGACATATACCGTACCTATGAGAAATGCAGATGGAATGTATTTGGATTCAAGTGATAATGAACTTTATGTTGTAGTTAGATATAAGGGAGATCCATCTCCAGTAACAAGTATAACATTGGCGTATAGTTAAGAGATAAATTATGGCAATTAATCAAGAAAAAAAATCAAACAGATTACTCGGTGGTAGACGATTTACAAGTGCTGATTTAAACACTTCACAAGAAGCGTTTACTTCGGTATTAGATTTACAATCATCCGAGATTTACACACAAGGTAGTTTGATACCTTCAAGTGGATTACCATATAGTGGAAGTTCACAAAGTGGACAGATTTATACCGCACAAAGTAATAATATAATGAAATATTGGTATAGATTTAGATTAACCAAATCTAATGTTGATGAAGATGTATGGTTTTTTGCATCACCTACAGGTAGTAATAGTGGAATAACACCACAGTTGATAGATAGTGGACAACAAACTAATTTTATATCACCAAAATATTCAGATGTTTCTCTTGCAAATGCAAATACTGAAGATGGAACACCTGGATATGGAGTAAGAGTATATAAATCCACTTCAACCGATAGTGGTTCTTTAGGTGGTAGTGATGTTATATCAGGTAATGATTATCAATTTGATTATAAAACTGGCGTATTACAACTTGAAAGTGCGTTAAATTCAAGTGATATAGTTTATATGAGTGCATACCAATATGTTGGTACGACACTTGCAACAGGATTGAATATTGATGGTGATATAACTGCAAATCAATTTGTCGTTAGTTCATCAATAACATATATGACTTCATCTTTTATGAGTGGAAGTACAATGTTTGGGGATAGTATTGATGATACACATCAATTTACTGGTAGTCTTAGTATTAGTGGTTCTTTTAGTCAAGTTGGCCAATTGAGTTCTGATGGTGATTTTATACCAACACAAGATGATTCATATGATATAGGAAGTACAACCTTCCAATGGAAAGATTTATTTGTAGATGGAACTGCAAACATAGATACATTAAGTTTGACAGATGGTTTCACCTATAATGGAGTAACCTTTAATACGAGTGGTAGTAATCATTTGAGTATTAGTGGTTCAAGCTTTGATTTCAAAGCAACAAATTCTGATAACTTATTTACACTATATAATGGTAGTGATGAGATATCAGTACAGATAGATGACAAGGTAATAGTTTTAGGTGCAAGTACTACAACACCAACAGCTCAAGCAGGTGGATTATTCTACTCTGGTTCAGATGAATGGTTTTTAGGATATTCAAATGCACCAACATAAAACTATTAATTTTAATATTTATAAACGAGAAGGACTTGTAAGTCCAATAGGAGAATAAAATGGCACAATGGAGAAAAGTAATAGTCTCTGGCAGTAATGCCGAACTAAACAACATAAACTCGAGCGGAAATGTAGTACCTACTATTACCGATGGTGGATCATTGGGTACAAGCGCTTTGAATTGGAGCGATTTGTTTCTCGATAGTGGAGCAGTAGTTAACTTTAATGATGGTGATGTAACATTAACACATTCAGGTAACTTGCTTGACATAGATGGTGGTAATACCCGCGTCGATAGGTTAGAATTAGATAGTGCATCTGATTATTTAGATGTATCTACAGATTTACAAATTGTTGCAGCAGCAGATGTTTCAATAAATGCAGGTGGTGGTAATGTTAAACCTTCAGCAAATGATGGTTCAGCACTTGGTGTAAGTGGAACAGCATTTAGTGATTTATTTTTAGCAAGTGGAGCAGTTGTTAACTTTAACGCAGGTGATGTAACTTTAACACATTCAGCAAATGCACTTACCGTTGGTGGTGGAGATGTATTGGTTGGTGATAATAATGTTTCAGGTTCTGCATCATCTACAGGATCATTTGGATATTTAAATGTTCATGGTGATGGAGTATTTGGTGGAAATCTAACATTTGGAGATGCAGCAACTGATTCAGTTAGTTTTGGAGCAGATATTGATTCAAATCTTATTCCAAATGCAGATGATACATATGATTTAGGTTCATCTTCACAAGCATGGCAAGATTTATTTTTAGAGGGTGATATAACCTTAACAGACGCTGGAAAATTAGTATCTTCAGCAGGAGATTTAACAGTAGATTCAGAAGCTGGTACTTTAATATTGGACGGACATACAGGAGTAAATATAGACGCATCAAATAGTGGTAAAGTCGCTATTGATGGAGCAGGTGGAATTGATATTGGTGTCGCAGCAGATGTCGCAATAGATGTAGACGCATCTACATTTGATTTAGACGCGAGTGGAGCATTAACAATGACATCTACTACTATGGCATTTGATCCATCCAGTACATTTGATATTGACGCAGCTGGAGCAGTTACTATTGATGGTTCTGCAATTACTATTGGTGGAGATTCAGATGTCGCAGTAGATATTGATTCTTCTACATTAGACATAGACGCAAGTGGAGCATTAACTATTGACTCAGCTACTTCAATTGCAATTGGAGCAAACGCAGATAAACCTATTGATATTGATTCAACTACTCTTGATATTGACGCAAGTGATGCAGTAACAATTGATAGTACATCTACAATTTTAATTAGTGGTGATGGTGGAGCAACTTTTAGTGATGATACTGAAGCTATTATTTATGATGGTTCTGGTAATCTTGATATTGACTCTGTAGCATTGGATATAGATGCAAGTGGAGCAGTAACAATTGATGGTACTTCTACTATTTTGATAAGTGGTGATGGTGGAGCAACCTTTAGTGATGATACTGAAGCATTAGTTTATGATGGTTCTGGTAATGTTGATTTCGACGCTGTAGCATTAGATATTGATGCAAGTGGAGCAATCACAATAGATTCCGCGGCAGGTGTTTCTATTGATGGGGCAACCGCATCCAATGTAACAACCGCAGCAGGAGCATTAACATTAGATGGTGCAGGTGGAGTTAATATTGCAGGAAATGCAGCAGAAGTTGATGTTACTACAAGTGGAGCCGTTGATATTAATTCAGGGGCATTTACACTTAATGGTTCAACCGTAGGTATTGATGGAAGTGGAGCACTTACAATGGGTGCTTCTGAAATGGATATAGATGCAGATGGTGGAGTCATTAATATGGACGCAACATCTACAATCACAATTGGTGGAACAAATGCAACAGGAGTAACAATAGGTAAGAGTGATACTACCGTTACTATACCTGGAAGTTTAGATGTTAATGGAACATTAACCACAATTGATACCACGAACTTAAAAGTTGCTGATAGATTTATTCTAATGGCAAGTGGTTCATCCGCTGGAGATGGTGGAATTGTAGTTGAGACAAATGGAGCAGGTGGTGGTACAGCTCTTGGATATGATGATAGTGCTTCAAGATGGGCATTATCAAAACAAGATGATACTTCTCACGATTCTACAACAATAACACCAAGACAATATGTTGTGAGTGTTAGTGGTTCAGCAGCAGATGCGAGTGGAAATCCAAGTGATTTCGGTTCGGCAGCTGGAGACAGAATTGGAATGATGCATGTAAATACATCCACAGGAGATATATTTATATTTAGTTAAACTTAAATAAAAGGGTTACAAAGATGGCAGTGAATGCAAATAAAGTAAGAACTATAGTTGATGAAGTCGCTAAGTTCAAAAAAGAAGAAATTGAATTCTTATTTGAAACAATTAAGAATGGAATGATTCCAGGTAAACATTTGGGAATTGCGATGGAAGTTGTTAATAAACTGAAATCACAATATCAATTGTTGAATAGAAAAGAAGCTATGATTAAGACAAAAACAAAATCGAAAGATGATGTAGTTAAACAGCAGATAGAAGATATTCAACAAGAAGAAAAACAAAGACTCAAAGAACAAGATGGTGAACTTTGGGTAGAAAAATAACTTTATTGGCCTGATGTGTGGCAACATTAGGAAGTGGGCCGAAAGGTAACCAACCGTAAGGAGATAAGATAGATGCCAAATTGGAAAAAAGTAGTAGTTTCGGGTTCAAACGCCGAACTAAATCAAGTAACAGCAAGTTATTTCTCTGGTGATGGATCTGCCTTAACAGGAATTAATGCAGACACTGCTAATATAGCAGTTCAAGAAGAAGGTTCATCTCTCACATCTCAAGTATCAAGTATAAATTTCGTAGGTAGTGTAGTTACTGCCACAAATAGTGGTAATGATGTAACTGTAAGTATAACAAGTGGTACATCATTAGCTTCAGCATTTGATGAAGATGAGAATGATGATTTAATGCCAACAGCTGGTGGAGAGATTATACCAGTATTTTATGAATTAGATGACAATAGTGATTTAATGCCAAGAGTAACATAAGGAAATGAATTATGGCAACTAAAAATTTAGTCCCCAGAACGGGAAGTCAAGGACAACTTGGAACTGATGCAAAACCCTGGAAACATCATATTGCTGATAGTGGTAGTTTTGAACTTATTAGTGGTTCATTAACACCAGATGCAGATGGAACATATGATTTAGGTTCAAGTACAAAAGAATGGAATAATTTATATATAGATGGTACTGCCAATATAGATAGTTTAACCTTATCTTCAGGGGCAACTGTAACTGCAGTTCTCGATGAAGATGCAATGGGTTCAGATAGTGCAACTTCACTTGCGACCCAACAAAGTATTAAAAAATATGTAGACGATACAGTTACAGCAGAAGATTTAGATGTCAGTTCAGATAGTGGTACTATTGCAATTGACTTAGATAGTGAGACATTTACTATCGCAGGTGGTACAGGTATAACAACTTCAGCAACAAGTAATACACTTACAATTACAAGTGCAATCACAGCAGGTGATGGGTTAACATTAAATACCGCAGATATAGATATAGATGCAGCACAAACTACTATTACTTCGTTATTTGCAACAGATATTAAAATTGGTGAAGATGATGAAACAAAAATAGATTTTGAAGATGCAAATACAATTAACTTTTACACTGGTAATGAAAAACAATTAATCCTTACAGACGGGGCTTTAACTCCAGGATCAAATGCTATTGTAGATTTAGGTACAGATGCTTTAGAGTTCAAAGATGCTTATTTTGATGGAACAGTAGAGGCAGATGCAATAACAATTGCTGGAGTTACATTATCCGAAACAATTGCTGATACCGTTGGAGCTATGGTTAGTTCCAACACAGAAACAAATATTGCTGTTACTTATGAAGATAGTGATAACACATTAGATTTTGTTATAGGAACTCTCAATCAAGACACTACTGGTACAGCAGATAATATTACCGTTTCAGCTAATAATTCAACCGATGAAACCGTATATCCAATTTTTGTAGATGGTACAACTGGAAGTCAAGGAGCAGAATCAGATACAGGATTAACATATAATCCAAGTTCAGGTGATTTAACAATAGGTGGAGAGTTAGTAGCAGCAACTTTAGATATATCGGGCAATGTAGATATAGATGGAACACTTGAAGCCGATGCAATAACAGTAGATAGTACAACTCTTGCTGAATATATTGCTGATACCATTGGAGCAATGGTAACGAGTAATACTGAAAGTGATATTGATGTTACATATGATGATAGTGATAATACTTTAGATTTTGTAGTTGCAAATATATCAGGTACAGCAGGTTTAGCAACAAGTCTTACTGTATCTGCAAATAATAGTACTGATGAAACTGTATATCCTTTGTTTGTAGATGGGGCAACAGGAACTCAAGGGGCAGAAACTGATACAGGATTGACATATAATCCAAGTACAGGAGTTTTAACTGGTACACAATTTACAGGAAATGTAAATGGTAACCTTACAGGTACACTACAAACAGCAGCTCAAACAAATGTTACGAGTCTTGGTACACTAACTGCACTTACTGTAGATAATGTTGCTATTGATGGAGCAGTAATCGGACACACAAGTGATACAGATTTAATCACATTATCAAGTGGTGTTGTTACTGTTGCTGGTGAAGTTGATGCAACATCATTAGATATTAGTGGTGATGCCGATATTGACGGAACTTTAGAGGCCGATGCAATAACAATTGCTGGAGTTACATTATCTGAAACAATTGCTGATACTGTTGGAGCTATGGTTAGTTCCAATACAGAATCAGATATTTCTGTTACTTATGAAGATGGTGATAATACATTAGATTTTGATATAGATGATGTATATATTAGAAATGATGGAAATGATACTTCGAGTGGTACTATAACAGCCGCGGGATTTACAAGTACAGCAACAGGTTCAATTGCACATATAAAGGCAAGTGATGAAATTAGTGGTAGTATAAGTCAAGCAATTCAAACTGGAATTACAACTGCAGCTAATCTTACTACTGTAGGAACAATTGGAAGTGGTACTTGGGAAGGTACAACTGTTGCAGTCGCGCAAGGTGGAACTGGAGCAACAACACTAAACGATTTAATTACACTTTCAACTCACACGACAGGAAATTATGTAGGAACAATTACTGGTGGTACAGGAATCACTTCAACAGGAGCTACAACTGGTGAAGGAATTGCACATAGTTTAAGTGTAGATGCTTCACAAACTCAAATTACATCAGTTGGAACAATTGGAACTGGTACTTGGGAAGGAACTACGATAGCTGTAGATCAAGGTGGAACTGGAGTAACAACAAGTACTGGAACTACTAATGTAGTATTATCAAATAGTCCTACTTTAGTAACACCAGCATTAGGAACACCAAGTGCGTTAGTTGGTACAAATATATCAGGAACTGCATCGAGTCTTAACATCGGTGGAACTGCAGCAATAGGAACAAGTATTACAGTAACTGCAAATAATTCAGCTGATGAAACTGTTTATCCTTTATTCGTAGATGGGGTATCAGGAACTCAAGGGGCCGAAACTGATTCAGGTTTAACTTATAATCCAAGTACAGGATTATTAACTTCAACTGGATTTAGTGGAAACTTAACAGGAACTCTACAAACTGCATCTCAAACAAATATTACATCAATTGGAACAATCCAAACTGGTGTATGGAATTCAACAGACATTGGAGTCGCATATGGTGGTACTGGTGCTTCAAATGCTTCTGATGCAAGAGACAACTTAGGATTAACAATTGGATCAAATGTTCAAGCGTATGATGCTCAATTAGCTTCAGTTGCAGGTTGGAGTGCAGCCCAAGTTACTACACTTGGAAATATAGGTACAACAACAACTGCAGCTGATAAAATGATTTATACAACAGCTGCCGATACTTTTGCAGAAACCGCAATAACATCTTTTGGTAGAAGTTTAGTAGATGACGCGGCCGCATCAAATGCAAGAACAACTTTAGGATTAGGAACAAGTGCAGTATTAAATACAGCAGCAATTTCAGATGGTGGTAGTGGCGTAGCTACAGCAGACCAAATACACACATTTGTTACAACACAAACTGATAGTATAGCAGCAAATACAAGTGGAACAGCTACAACGGTAACCGTTACGGATGATACAAGTAATAATAATTGGCCAATTGTATTACACGATGGTTCAAATGGTTTATTAGACGATACAGGAACATTTACTTATAATCCAAGTACATCAACATTAGTAGTTCCTAATATAAGTGTTTCAGGAACACAAACTTTTATAGATACTGCAACACTTGTGGTAACAAGTTCAGTTATTTTTGAGGGAGCTACAGATGATGGTTATGAAACAACTTTAACCGTTACAGATCCAACAGCCGATAGAACATGGACTTTACAGAATGCGTCGGATACTATAGTTGGTCGTGATACATCAGACACTTTAACAAATAAAACAATTAGTGGTGCTTCAAATACTTTATCAAATATTGCTAATTCATCACTTTCAAATTCAACAATTAGTGGAGTTGCTCTTGGTAGTAATTTGAATGATTTGACTGTAGATAATACTACTGTTCAATTAAATAGTGGAACAACATTTAACGCAAGTGCAGCAAGAACGATATCTGCTAAGACAGCAGCTATTTCAGATGGTGGTAGTGGTTTAGCAACAGCAGACCAAATACACACATTCGTTACATCACAAACTGATGGCATAGTGGCAGATACAATGGGAAATGCAGCAACTATAACCATTACAGATAATGAAAGTACTAATGAAGAAAATGCTATCCTTTTCTCAGCAGGAGCTGATACAGATGGTGGAAATCTTGGAGTAGAACAAGACCATTCAGGTATGACTTACAATCCAAGTACAGGTGAAATAACTGCTAATCGGTTTAATGGGGATGTAACAGGTGATGTAACTGGGGATTTAGAAGGAACTATACTAACTGCTTCACAAACGAATATTACAGCAGTCGGAACAATTGCAACTGGTGTTTGGAATGGTGATGCAATTTCAACTACTTATTTAAGTGGACAAAGTGGAACTAACACAGGTGATGAAACTAAAACAAGGATAAATGCGTTAGACATTACTGAAGTTGGAACAATTTCAAGTGGTGTATGGCAAGGTACTGCTATTAATCAAACATATTTAGTTGGACAGAGTGGTACAAATACTGGTGATACTTCAATAACAAATTCAACCAGCACAACTTCAAGTACAACGAGAGCAAGTGCAACGGCCGTTAAGGCAGCTTACGATAGAGGCTCAACTGGTGTAACCAATGCCGCAGCAGCCCAATCAACAGCTGATTCAGCAGTTCAACCAGGAGATACATTTTATATTGGAACTACTTCAATTGCACACAATAGAGGTAGTGGTGGTTTAACACTTGCAGGGATTACTTTAACAACACCAGATTTAGGAACTCCTTCAGCGTTAGTTTTAACAAACGCAACAGCATTACCAGCGGCTCAAGTATCTCAAGGTACGATGGCTTCTGGAATGGTTTTAGTGGCACCAGCTCTGGGAACACCAGCAAGTGGTGTATTAACTAATTGTACAGCACTACCTGCAGCTCAAGTATCTCAAGGTACTATGGCGAGTGGAATGGTTTTGGTGGCACCAGCTTTGGGAACACCAGCAAGTGGTGTGATGACAAATGTAACAGGAACGGCTTCAGGTTTAACAGCAGGTAATGCAACATTAGCAGCTACTGTAACTGTTACAGATAGTACAGCCGATACAGACTTTGCAATTCCTTTTCATGATGGATCAAATGCTTTATTAGATGACACAGGAACATTTACATACAATCCAAGTACAGCAACATTATCAGCAACAAGTGCATCATTCAATTATGTAAGTTCAAGTGTAGTTGAGGTTGATGCCACTACACTAAAAATTGGTGGAACTTCAATTACTAAGGATATTGCTGATGGTATTCAAAATGTAACTGGTACAAATACTGGCGATGTTACATTAAGTGGAACACCTGATTATATCACAATAAGTAATCAAGTTATTACACAAAATGCAATTGATTTAACAGCAGATGTAACAGGTCTTCTACCTGATGGTAATTTATCAGCTAACACTGCTCACTTAGACACAACACAAACATTTAGTGGAGCAAAATCGTTCACATTAGCAGTTAATATAGATGCAACCACCACTTCAACAAGTAAAACAACAGGAGCACTTATAGTTGATGGTGGTGTTGGTGTTGCTGAAAATGTACACGCTGGTGGTGATGTTGTAGCATATGCTTCTTCGGATGAAAGATTAAAAGATAATCTAATATCAATTTCTAATCCATTAGATAAAATAGGAAAAATCGGTGGGTATACATTTGATTGGAATGATAAACAATCTATATATAAAGGACATGATGTTGGTGTTGTTGCACAAGAAATACAAGAAGTATTACCTGAAGTCGTTGAAGAAAGAGAAAGTGGATATCTTGCAGTTAAATATGAAAAAATTGTACCATTATTAATAGAAGCAATAAAAGAACAACAAAAACAGATAGATGAGTTAAGAAAAACTAAAATGAATAAAAGGATGAAAGATTAAAAAAAAATTAAGTTTTTGGATAAAAACTTGATATTTATATATAGTTAATAAAGTTATAACATAAGGAGTTATATAAATGGCAAAATCAGATGAAATTAAATTCACAGAAGACGAGTTAAAATCACTTTCAGGATTAAGAGATACTTACGCAGCTGTCCAAAACGACTTTGGAGCAATTAAAGTAAGAAAGGTTCTCTTATATCAACAACTTAATACTTTAGAAGAAACTGAAGTTCAGTTGGAAGCAAAGTATACTGAAACTCAAACTACAGAACAAGAACTTGTGAAAACTTTGAATGAAAAGTATGGTCCAGGTAATCTTGACCCACAATCAGGAGTATTTACACCCGTAGCTACACCTGAAACTGATGTTATTTCAGAAAAAACTTCCTAATATATAAAAAAAATTATCAGGTTGACCCATTTTGGGGAGTTCAACTGATATTTATTAATCGAAGTATATCGTTCCGATATATATAATTTATAAACCTTATTAGGAGAATAAAATGGCTGAAAGAATAGTAAGTCCTGGAGTGTTTACAAGAGAAAAAGACTTATCCTTTCTTCCACAAGGTATTGCTGAAATTGGTGCAGCTATAATTGGTCCAACGAAAAAAGGGCCAGCATTTGTACCAACTCAAATCTCAAGTTTTGGGGAATTTCAGAATGTCTTTGGAGATGTGGATAGTCGCTTCTATGTACCCATGACAGTTCAAGAATATTTGAGAAATGCACCTTCTGTTACGATAGTTCGTGTATTAGGTTTAGGTGGTTATCAACCAAGTTCAATACGATTAAGTTTAGTAGCAGCTGGAACAGCTGCTGGTGGCGGAACTCGTGTTGCTGCAGTATTACACCCTTCAAGAGCTAATAGTTCATTGAATTTGGGTGCAGCTGCAATGACAACAGTTGACGCAAGTGCAAATTGGAATTCAACTACACTAACAATTAATAGTGTTGCGAAAACAATTTCATTTGATACTGGTTCAGATAATTACATAACAAAAGTTTTTGGGTCAGACCCACAAACAACAAACACAAATGTATATGTGTATAAAGAATACAAACACTATGTATCAAGTTACGGATTTGATGCAAATGTAAGTTGTAGTGCAGCATCTGCATCATCTGGTGAAGATTTCACTCATGATTATGCAGTAGCAACCACACCTTATATTATATCACAATTAAGTGGTGGTGGAAGAAAGAATCTTTTTAAAGTTAACACTCGTTCACATGGTTCGGATGTTACTTCAGAGTTCAAAATTGGAATATCAGATTTAACTGCAGCAGGAAATGTTCCTGGTAGTGATTATAGTTCATTCGCACTTCATGTGTTGAAAAATAATCCAGGTGAAACTGATGATGGTACAGTACTTGAATCATTTACTAATTTAAACTTTGATCCAGATTCAAAACAATTCGCACCACGACAAATTGGTGATAGATATGTAACAATTGATTCAGAAGGCAAATTAACACACAATGGTGATTGGCCAAATCAATCTGTTCACATTTATCTAAGTGATTGGGAATCAAATCTTGAAGGTATTAATGAAGCATTAGTACCACATGGGTTTGCAGCAGCAACTAATCCTTCACTTGGAACTTCAACAGTACCAAGTGCAAGTTTCGTAACTGCACAGACTAATACTCTTGGAGTTTTTGATCAAAATGTATATTATGGTTGGGATTTCGCAAACGAAAATAACAAACAATATCTAGCACCATCACCAGCAAGTGCAGGTTCAGGAGAGAATGCAGCATTTTCACTTGAAAATATGTTAGGACATGCATCTGCAGGTTCAATTGGTGATACACAAGAATCAACTGCTTTAGAAGCAATTACACTTGCATTATCTGCTAAAGCACAGAGAAAATTCGTTGTTCCATTTCAAGGTGGATTTGACGGACAAGATCCTTCAGTATTAAAAGCAACAGGTACTAATATCGTTGCAACAAATACACAAGGACTTGATTGTAGTGGAGCTTCCGCAAGTGGTTCTAAGGCATACGAAAGAGCAATTAATGCTGTAAGTAATCCAGATGAATATGATATTAATTTAATGGCAACACCTGGTGTTATCCATGAATATCACTCTTCTGTTACGAAACATGCAATTAGTAAACTCGAATCTCGTGCAGATGCTTTTTATGTTATTGATGGTTCAAGATATGGCCGTTCAGTAGCAAATGCAGTTAGTGATATAAAAGCACTTGATACGAATTATGCAGCAACTTATTATCCTTGGGTCAAAATAGTTGATACTTCGAATAACAAACCAACTTGGGTTCCGCCTTCAGTTGTACTACCTGGTGTAATTAGTTTTACAGACCAAGTAGCACACGAATGGTTCGCACCTGCTGGTTTAAATCGTGGTGGATTAGGAAGTGTATTAGAGGCACAAACAAGACTAACACATACAGAAAGAGATGACTTGTATGAAGGTCGTGTTAACCCAATTGCTTCTTTCCCAGGACAAGGAGTTGTAGTGTTTGGACAAAAAACATTACAGGGAAAACCATCAGCTCTTGATAGAATCAATGTACGAAGACTATTAATTAGACTTCGTAAATTCATTGCTTCATCTTCAAGATACTTGGTGTTCGAACAAAACACAGCAGCAACAAGAAACAGATTCTTAGGAATAGTTAATCCTTTCTTAGAATCAGTTCAAGCTAATAGTGGTTTGTCAGCATTTAAAGTAGTGATGGACGATTCTAACAACACACCAGATGTTGTTGATAGAAATGAGTTGAGAGGACAAATCTTCATTCAACCTACAAGAACTGCAGAGTTCATTGTACTTGATTTTGTTGTTCAACCAACTGGGGCAGCATTCCCTGAGTAAGTTTAACTTATAAAAATACTGTCTTATAAAGAAGAGCCCACATTCAATTTTGAGTGTGGGTTTTTCATTTCTGAGGAAAAAGTCAAAAAGTCGGGATGTCTCAAATTCTTTTTAGGGTAATTTTTTACTCTATAGAAAAAACTTCTAAAAAACTTCGAATAATGATGTATAATTATAATAGGTGTAGATTCATTTTTTTTACTTTTATGATATTTATTATCGAAGAAAAATTAACGGCAATTAATTTAGGAGAATAAAATGGCCGACATACTATCAGCAGACGAAATCTTTTTTACACCGTTTGAACCGAAAACTAAAAATCGTTTCGTCATGTACATTGACGGAATACCTTCTTATTTTGTGAAGACTATGAATCGTCCACAAATTACTTTTGAAGAAGTTGAATTAAATCACATTAATGTTAAACGATTTATCAAAGGTAAAGGTACATGGGAGCCATTAGAAGTAACTCTATATGATCCAATCGTTCCAAGTGGAGCTCAAGCAGTAATGGAATGGGTAAGACTACACCACGAATCAGTAACAGGTCGTGATGGATATTCAGATTTTTATAAGAAAGAGATTAAATTTAATCTTTTAGGTCCAGTTGGTGATAAAGTTGAGGAATGGGTATTGAAAGGTGCTTTCATACAAACCGCTAACTTCAACGATTTAGATTTTGCTAATGGAACTGATGTCGCTGACATATCGTTAACACTTCGTTACGATTACGCAGTACTATCGTTCTAATACATATAAGGAAGATATTATGAATTTTATAAAAGAGATGTTATCAGACGACGCTAAAATCTCAAGTAAAAGGTTTATCGGCTTTGCATCATTCTTTATGTTAGTTTTGTCGTGGGGTGCAAATACATTTTTTGGTTTTGATATCAAAGAACAAATACTTGAATGTTTTATGTACATTTCAGTAGTAGGATTAGGTGTAACAGCCGCGGAGAAATTTGCAACACCAAAATAAATTACATTTTTGTAAAAGAAAACAATAGTTATTATTATAATGGTTTTAAACACATTTCATAGGAGATAAAAATGGCTGAAAATCAGTACGATTTTCCGACCGAAGTTTTGGCTCTACCATCAAATGGTTCACTCTATTCAGAGGATAGTCCACTTCGTTCAGGAACAATCGATGTCAAATATATGACAGCAAAAGAGGAAGATATCTTAACTTCCACAAATTTAATTGAAAAGGGAGTAGTAATAGATAAACTTTTAGAAAATATTATCGCAGACCCTAAAATTAAATTAGATGATTTACTAATTGGTGATAAAAATGCACTTATGGTAGGTACACGAGTATTAGGATATGGTAAGGATTATACAGTAATAATTGAAGACCCTGATACAGGTCTTGAGGTAGAACATACTTTTGATCTAACAGCGTTAAAGAATAAAGAAATAGATGAAAAGGTATTTAAAAGTGCAAAAGAAAATAAATTTTCATTTACTTTACCTAATACTAAAAAGAAAATTGAGTTTAAATTACTCACACATAAAGACGAGAAAGAAATTGAAAAAGAAGTTAAAGCATTTGATAAGTTATCAAAGGTAACTGGAGTATCAAATGAATTAACAACTCGTTTAAAGAAACAAATTATTTCAGTTGATGGTGAAACTGAACGAAAAACTATTAATAATTTTGTTGATAATCAGTTCTTATCATTAGACACAAAAGCATTTCGTAAAAAATACAATTCGGTAACACCTGATATAAATTTTGAATGTGAATATGAAAGTCAAATAGGAGAACTCCATACGGTGAATATACCGATAGGAGTACGATTTTTTTGGCCTGAGTCCGAATTATAAAAAAGAACTTCACGAAGAAATTTACAATATAATTTATCATGGAAAGGGATTCACCTTTTCCGAAATTTACACTATGCCAGTATATTTAAGGAGATTTTACCTTAAATTATTAGTTGATACTCGGCAAAAAGAAAACGCAGAAATAGACAAACATCAACCTAAGCAAAGGTTTCAAAAATCTTAGTATTTGATATTTATTAATGATAAAACCCATCCAATTTAATAGTAAGGAATTTCATTATGAAATATAAATTTAACGAGAATTCAAAGAAGGTATTACATAAACTTCATAAAGAAGGCATTTTATCATCTTTTGTAAAATCTATTGAAAAGTCAATTAGAGGGCAAAGTGATAGAGATATAGAAAAGATGATGAAAAAGAAGCATGCACAACATGCAAAGTTTGTAAAACAGATTAAAAAAGACCCAGTAGCGGCAGCCGATCAAATTCTTAAAGATTTAGGCTACTAAAATTTAACTAACAAAAAAAGTAAACAATTATGGCGCTAACACCCAAAGAACTGAAATCACTTAAAGATTTAACTAAGAAAAGAGTTGAAATGGAAAAGATGATTACTGAAGAAACTACAAAAGCTGCTGAGAAAACAGGTAAAGCTTACGAAGCTCATAAGAAATACTTAAAGAGTAAGGGTGAAGAGCTTAAGTTATTAAAAAAACAGGAAAAGTCAGCTAAAACAATTTCCGATTCAGCTGAAGAATTAATAGAAATTGGTGATCAATATGCAGCTAAACAATATGATATAGCAGCTTCTCAAGAGAAACAAAAAAAGTTGGCGAGGGCGATGAAAAAACTTCAACAGGATAATTCAAAGATGTCCGACAAACAATATAAAACAGCAGCAAAGAAGTTTTCAACCCAACAGGATATCTTAAAAACAAACCAAGAAATAGCATCAGAAACTCAAATTCAGAATGACTTACAAGATAAATTACTTGGTAACTTAGGTTTGAGTGTAGGTGCTATGTCAAGTATGGTTGCTCAGGCTAGATTATTTGTAAAAGCTATGTTCAAGAATCCAATTATTTTAATGTTGGCTTCTTTAGTGGCTGTTGTTAAAATACTTGGTATGGGAGTTAAACAAGCTTTTGATTTTCAAGACGAATTGGGAACTTCAGCTAACCAATCTATTAGGTTGGCTAAAGATTTGACTATGGTTAATACAACACTTTCAGTATTGGGAATCGATGGTACAAAAATTGCAGGAGAATTAGCAAATAATTTGGGTGGAGTAGGTGCCGTTACAGAGGAAAATGTAAAATATTTTGGATTGATGTCAAAATCACTTGGTGTTTCTTCAGAAACAGGTATTCAAGTTTTTAAAGCAATGGAATCAATATCGTCAGCTGGTGAAGCAGGTGCAAAAGCAACCTTAGAATTTACAGCTGCGTTAGCAGAATCAAATAATGTTGCTCCTGGAGCTATTATGAATGACATTGCAGCAAATACAGAAATGTTTGCTGAGTTTGGTTTAGATGGTGGAAAAAATATAGCTAAGGCTGCAGTTCAGGCAAGAAAGTTAGGATTAAATTTAGCAACTACCGCTAAAATAGCCGATTCCTTATTAGACTTTGAATCTTCCATAGAGAAAGAAATGGAAGCCTCAATGTTAATTGGTAAACAATTAAATTATAATAAGGCTCGAGAACTTGCACTTAGTGGTGATATTGCTGGAGCAGCTGCTGATGTGGTAAAACAGATTGGTGGTAAAGCTGAATTAGAAAAAATGAATGTTCTTCAAAGAAGAGCATTGGCAGATTCAATTGGAGTTTCAGTAGATGAATTGAGTAAGTTGGCAGGTGGTAAGATGGAAGTAAAAGATGCCGACAAAGATATTAAACAACAACAAAAGAATGTACAAGAAAAATTAGCAAATGCAACTGATACCGCACAAGTAGTAATGAAGGCGTTAATAATTGCGTTAGGGATACTTACGACAGCAGTAGGTTTAAATACAGCTGCACAATTTATGGGATTTAAAGGTTTTGGTGGAAAAGGAATGAAAGGAATGATGAAAGGCCTGAAAAGAGGTGGTGCTAAGTTGGCAGGTAAGGCTAGTTTAGCAGTTGCAGGTGGAAAAGCATTAACTAAAGCAGGTGGTGGTGCTGTGATGAAATCAACTGGTAAAAAAGTTTATGGTGCAGCAGCCAAATCAGCGGTTAAAAAAGGAACTGCAAAAATAGCAGGTAAGGCCGTAATGAAAGGTGCTTTAAAGAAAATACCTATTTTGGGTGCAGTTGCTGGACTTGGATTTGGATTTAGTAGATTGATGAAAGGTGATTGGGCAGGTGCATTGGGAGAAGTTGCTAGTGGAGCTGCTTCAATAATTCCTGGACTTGGAACGGCAGCATCTCTCGCAATAGATGCAGGATTAGCTGCAAGAGATATAAGTAAGGCGAATAAAGACGCTACTGAAGACATGACTACTATGGTTGATGAAGCTTCATCAAATGTCGCTGTTGCAACAGCTGATACAGATGGACAACAATTAATAGAAGAAAAAGTATCTTTACAAGATGAACAAGATGGAGATACATTTAGAAGAATGTTAGAGATACAGGGTATGAGTGCGGATTCAATGAAAGAATATCAAGAGAAATCTGTGATATTGTTACAACAAATTATAGATGCAAACAACCAAACAGGTGTTAAAGTAGAGGGATTAACTAAGGAATAATAATGGCACTTATAGATATGATAACAGATATTACAAGTTTTGATTACTCAAAGGTAGGAGTGAAACAAGGTGAATACTTTGGCGAGGATAAGGCTACTGGGTTTACACCTAATAGACAAACTAAGAATCCAACCGAGTATGTTGAGAATGCTATTACAGGATTAGGAACAACTGATTATTTCACACCTAATTATAATCCACTTGAATCACAGAATGAAACAAGTATACATTTAACTGGAACTACACCAGTATTTCCAGGACCCGTAGATTATTTCACACCTGATTATAATCCATTATCAGATGCAGAAAGTATTCATATAATGAACCCCGATGGAACAGATTATTTTCAACCTGACTATAATCCTTTATTAGATGCAGAAAGTATTCATATATATAATCCTGAAGGAACAGACTATTTTATACCAAATTATAATCCATTGACAGATTCAAGTATTTTTGAAAGTTCGTTAGTAGATTATTTCACACCAGATTATAATCCACTTATAGACCAAAATGAAACAAGTATACATTTAACTAATACTGTACCAGCATTTCCAGGACCAGTAAATTATTTTCTTGATACAAATGCAACTGGATACACACTTAACAGAGGACAAGGTGATGAAACAGAATTTATAATTGGTAGTGGAAATGATTGGAATTTTTCTGAAGGTTCACTTACTAATATGATTGATATGAATAGTACATTTTCAACAGGAAATTTTGTACCAGAAATGGTTGATACAGATTTCGATACTGATAACTTTGGTAGTAATTTAATTACTGTTAATTATCCGAGACTACAAGGTGCAAGACAAGGTAATGCAACTAACAAACCAAATCAAGGAGATTTTGGTGAGAGTCATGAGTATGGAGTTGATGGTGAAGATGGTAAATATCATACAGAACTTAGGTTAAGAGCTAAAACACCAGGATTTTGGGCTAGATTACGGGGTAAGAGAGATGATATTAGTGCAATGTATGAATTTAAAGGTGGAATGGCAAGAGCATTAAGAGAACCAAATAACTTTGGTTTTGATGAACCATTTATAGTTCACGATATTGGTGATGGTTATGATAGTATTGGTTTAGATGAGGGAATTTTCAGAGGTGGTTTGGCCTTAAATGTTGTTAGAACTGCAGAAGATGCAATTAGATTTGCAAAATGGACATTAACACCAAGAGGTATCATTTGGAATTTGAAACAATTTGTTTTACAGGCTCAAAACCCAATTATAGAAAATAGAATATTTAATCCACTTGGTGTAATAGGTTCAATTGTACCTGGACTACATTTACCACGACATACTAATGGATACTTTTTAGATGTTAATGATCCACCTTCATATGATACATCACTTGATGGTGTAAATATAACAACTCCAGAAGAAGAGGAACAGGGTTTACTTGGTAGTTTATTTAGTTCAGCACTTGGTGCATTAGGAGTTTCTGGAGCAGGTAGAAAAGATAATAGATTAGTTGGTTTACATAAGACAAGAATTGAAACCCCAGTAGTAGCTAGTCCAGTTGGGGGATTATTAGGTGCTCTTGGTTTAGGAAATAATGCATTTGAAGACCCAGTACATTCGGTAAAAAGTACTATGGGCCCATTTGGTGAGAAAAAATATGACTATAAAGATGTGATAAAGAAAGAAGCACCAAAAGAATCATCTACTATGGAAGCTGGAAATGTTTTTATAGATGCAACTGGAACAGAATTAGAAGCTGGAGGCCTCCCTGGACTATGGGCTTTATATAAAGAAACAGAAGAAGGTAAAGTATCAGGAGAAAAATATAATTTAGGAAAGAGTCTTATAAGAAGTGCTGATGGTACTGAAAATGGTAAACTTTATAGTGTTGGTGTAAGTAATACTTTACAAGTTCCTTATGGTGGTAAGTTTGATAAGTTAAATTGGGCCAATACTGTAGATGGTACATTACCAAAAGATTTTATAAAATTTAGAATAAGAGATGCGGTAAATGGTAAGTGGTTAGTATTTCCTGCTCATCTCGGTACAATAACCGATACTGTTACACCAACATGGACTCCTGAAAAATACATTGGTAGACCAGATTCTATACATTTATATGGTGGTGCTGATAGAAGTGTTTCATTTGATTTTAAAGTAGCGGCATTTACAAAACAAGAGATACCAATCATTCAAGAGAAGATGAATTATTTAATGGGATTGGGTTATCCAACATTTAAAAAGATTTTAGATACTGATGATGAAGAAAGACCAGTAGCACCATACATTTATTTAACCATTGGAGATTTATTCAATAATACTCCAGGATATTTTAGTTCTATTGCAATCACAATGGAAGAGAATGCTACTTGGGAAATAGATGAAGGACATCAAATACCACAAGTGTTTAGTGTAAGTGTTGAGTTTGTTCATGTTGGTAAGTATTTACCACACACATTAGGTAAACATTATGAAGTGCCTTGGTTAAAGGATAACGGTGTGGGTAAAGGAAAGTTTGGAACATTTGAATCAGACCCACGAGATGGAAATACATCAAGACCTACGATTGATGGAACACATAAATGGAGTGAGGGTATACCATCATGAGTAGATATAAAAGTACTAAAATAGTTAAAGATAGAATAAAAAAGGATAAAGTTTTCGCAAGTACAGAATATCCTATTATAGAACGAAGAGATTCAGATATAACATATTATGTTAAATTTGATGACACCTATATGTCTCTTGCACATAGATTTTATAATGACCAAACTTTATGGTGGATTATTGCAAGAGCAAATAATAATTTTGTAGGTAATATTAAAATGGAAGTAGGCCAAAAAATAATTATACCAAGAGAAGTAGGTGAAATATTAAAACAACACACTAAAATAAATCGTATATAATGTTTCAATTTGACCAGATAGATCAAAATATTCAAAAAACACTATTCAATCGAATAGATGCTTTAAATAGAAATGAATCATATTCACCACTTGAACCAAGAAATGTTGACTCTTCAAATGCAATGGATGAAATGTTAACAAAGTCAGTTTGGGCTAGAGTTACTTCTGCCGTTTACGATTATGATGAAGATGGTAATGTGGATGAGAAGAAATTATTTAGATTGTCGAGTGCCTTTGAAGGTGGTGAATCAAAAACACCAATGAATAAACCACTAACATCAAAAGAAAGTTTAGAGACAAGTAAAGCAAATGCCGTTTTTAGACCACATAGTGGAATCACATCTATCAATACATCATTTAAAAACCATTCAATTCAAAATGTAACTATTAATTGGAAGTTTTGGGATATACGAGATTTTGATAAATATAAAAATTCTTTATTAACACATGGTAGATTAGTATTGGTTGAATTTGGTTGGGGTAAAAATAATGGAATTTCACATGGTAAAACACCTGATCCAGATAAAGTTACACCACCAGTAACAGATGCAAATGATATGGTTCAAATATTTAAAGCAACTAATGAAAGAATAAAACTGGCAGGTGGGGATTACTATTGTGCAATTGGTAAAATAAAATCATTTAGTTATAAAATTAATGATCAAGGTGGTTTTGATTGTACTACAGAATTAACTTCAATGGGAAGTACATTATTTAAAGGACAGATAGAACCTGCTCCAGAGGAAGCAGTTAATGAAGTTATAGTAGAAAATAATTCTAAAATAAGAGAAGAAGCTTACAATAATTCAAATTTCCTTTTTGAAAAGTTTATGGAGAATTTTGACAATAATTTAAAACAAGCTTATGATAAAAACGAACAAGGAGTTTATCATGATGGAGAAAAGGGATGGTGTAATTGGGCGTATTTTGAAGATGTAGTATTGAATACATTTTTTTCATTTACTACAGAGGGAGAAAATTTACCACAACCAGATGGTACTAAAGATTATGGAAATCCAAATAATGCATTAATGACTTCAGTACGAAGTTCAGGAGTTACATTTAAAATGGATAAAGAGGGAAAAAAAGAATCTGAAGTTTTAGTTGGGCCCCATACATGCAGAAGTGGTAAAAATTTATTTACAATTTCAAGACATATTATATTACCAGGAAAAACTGCTGGTATAATTCCAACACAAGGTACTCAAGGATTAAAAGGTACAATCGGTGGAGTAATGAATAGTAAATTTAAAGGAACTGAAACTTTAAAGGACTATATTACTTTTTTTAATACTTTACGAGAAATTGAAGATGATAAGGAAAGAATTCCAAGATTTGAAATAACTAAAGAAGAGATGAAAACTATAGATGATGAACTAACAGATAAAAATGAATCACTTATACCTTCAATCGAAGGAAGAGGTATTATAAGAAACTTTTTATTCAGTAGTGATTTTTTAAAATCTCAGTTTTCAGGTGGTGTTAGAGATTTAGAAAGTGCTTTAAATAGTTTTTGGTCATCTGTAAATGCTCAGTATGGTAGTTATTGGGATTTTAAAGTTGTGAATCAAACAAATAATACTGGACAAATTGGAGTTGTTGATTTATATTCTACAAGATTTAGGGTAGGTGATGTTAATCCAGAATTAGATATGACACACACAAAAACTAAAGAGAGAGATTGTAATCGTACATTTGTTTTTAGAAATTATGGTAAAGATTCACTAATGAAAAGTTTTGATATGGATGTTAAGTTGAGTTCAGCACAAGCAACAATGGCAATGTTTCATACTAATAAAAATACAAAGAAAAAGGGAGATTCAAGTACACAAAAACCAGAAGATTTCGGACTTAGAGCTTTAGCTGAATTACAAAATACTGATTTATCAGGTGCAGATGGGGATGATAAAGATAAACATAGAGATGTAATACTTAAAAATATTACTTATCCAGCAGCTGAAGGTAAAATAGTTGGAAGAGTAAACCGTTCAAATCAAAATTCAAGTACACAACAGTTTAGTGCAAATCTATCTTTGAAACAACCATATGGAGATAAATCAGCAGAAGAAATTGTAAAAGAATTAGACTCAAATAGATTAACTGAAGAAGAAATTGATGAATTTGATGAAGCATATAATTGGTTTAATGTAGATACACCACAAAATATTGGTTTAATTTGGAATCCAGATGGTACAATGATACCAAGTTATGAAAAAACTATGATATATCTATTAACTAAATCTCCTGAAGCTCAATATGAAGTAGACCCACTCGTACCATTGGGTGTTAGTTTTTCAATGCCAGGAATAGGTGGTATAGATTTGTATGATATGTTTGCAGTAGATTATTTACCTGAAGTTTATAGGAAGTATGCACTATTTCAAGTATCTTCTATGGATCATCAATTAGACGCATCTGGATGGACAACTTCAATTACAGGTCAAATGAGAATTGATATGATAGGTTTAAAGAAAGCTACAGGAAAATTAATAGAACCTGAAACTAAAGTAGTAATAGGGGATGGAACGGATTCGATTAATTTTGTAGATTTTCATGTAAAATCAAGAGAATCTCAACAACCACAGGAATAAAATTGTATTTGGGATTTAAGTTATATATTTATAATTAAATAAGGTTATAGTAAATGGTTATATGGTTCACAGGTCAACCTGGCTCAGGTAAAACTACATTGGCAGAAGAGTTGATTACGCGTTTGAACCATCCTAAAATTGTCCACATCGATGGAGATGATATTCGAAAAACTTTAGCAAGAACTACTGCAGAAGATTATAGTCGTGATGGTAGATTTAAACTTATTAATTGGGCTAAAGATACTTCAGTATTCTTAGTCAGTAAAGGATTTTTACCAGTAGTCTCAATGGTATCACCATATCGGTGGATGAGAGAAGAAGTAAAAACTATTGGTAGAGGAAGTCATTCTTCTAAATTACAACCAATATTTGAAGTATTGGAAGTATATTGTCATTCACAAAGACCAACAGAAAGAGAAAAGTATTGGGTTGATGATTATCAACCACCATTAAATAATTTTGTAGATATGGATACAACAAAAAAATCAATAAAGGAGTGTGTAGATGAAATACTCGATGTTTATCGGCAGATGGCAACCTTGGCATAAAGGACATAAATGGTTAATAGACCAAAGACTTAAAGAAGGTAAGAATGTTTTGATTTGTATTCAAGATGTAATAACTGATGAAAAAAATCCATTTACAAGTGAGGAAGTCTATGATATGTTATCAAGAGAGTTATCTGATTATATAAGAGTAGGTCATGTTAAAGTAATGATTATACCAGCAATAGAAAGTGTTAATTATGGTAGAAGTGTTGGGTATGATATTATTGAACATTTTCCACCCGAAGATGTTAAGAAAATATCTGCAACAAAAATTCGTGAACAATATAAAAAAGAAAGAAGTGATGAATTAATAGAAATGATTAAGAAAAAGGGTGATGCGTAATGAAAATTGATGTATTAGATAAAGGTTATATAGAATTAGTAGATACACTTGGTGATGACTTAACACCAGTAAATGCAGCTCGTGTATCATTTGGTGGTCGTTCAAAAGACTTTACAGATAAAGATAGACGATTATCTAAATTCCTAATCAAACACAAACATTTCAGTCCATTCAGACACCAACATATTCAAGTGATTATTAAAGCACCTGAATTTGTAATGAGACAATGGTATAAGCATGTTGTGGGAATAGAAACCACATCTAATCATCCAACAAAAGACCACGCTTGGAACGAGATTAGTGGTCGCTATGTAGAAGTAGAGGATTTTTATTTCCCTGAAGTGTGGAGAAAACAATCTGAGGATAATAAACAAGCAAGTGAGGGTCAATTAGAAGGTATAGATGCAAAAATTGCAAAGAATATATATGACGATCATATGAGAGTAACTTTACAACATTATGAAACTTTATTGATGAAGGGGGTTGCCAAAGAACAAGCTCGTATCGTATTACCATTATCACAATATACAAAAGTTTGGTGGACAGCATCATTCCAATCAGTTATGAATTTCATTGAGTTAAGAGATGAACCAACATCACAAGTAGAGATACAAGAATATGCAAAAGTAATGAAAAAAATTATGTTGGAATCTTTTCCAGAAACTACTAAATTATGGAGTGAAATTTATATGAATGAGTAAGATTAAAAAAATTAAAAATTATTGGGAATTGGGATATCAAATAGCAGATATTGTTGAACACACATTAACATTACCAGAACCTAAATTAATACTACCAACAGGTTCAACACCACTTAGTTTATATAAAGAACTTGTTAATAGACAATTAGATTGGAGTAGTGTAACAACATATAATCTCGATGAATATGTTGATAATACAATTCAGGATCAAAGTTATAGATATTTTATGGTAGAAAATTTATTCAAACACATTAATATGGATGAAGATAATATATATTTTCCAGGTGATACAGCAGTATGGCCACAGATGGATTATGGAATTGGTGTGGATTTATGTTTATTGGGTATTGGTGGTAATGGACATATAGCATTTAATGAACCTGGTTCTTCATTTCAATCAGAAACAAGAATAGTAGATTTAACTGAAGAAACAATTAAAGATAATTCAAGATTTTTTCCAACGATAGATGATGTACCAACACAAGCAGTTACTATGGGATTGAAACCAATTCTTAGTTCCAAAAAAATAATAATTATGGCAAATGGAAAACACAAAAAAGATATTTTAGAACAAGCTATGTATGGTGATATTACTGAAGATATACCTGCATCTATTTTACAAACACATACCAATATGGAGGCATTTTATTGTGATTGACAAGATAATGATAGTGGCACACCCAGATGATGAAGCACTCTTTGGGGGTGCAGAATTATTATCTCACCCAGAAGAGTACAAGGTGATAGCCATAGATGAATACCATAACGACACAAGAAGAAGAGAATTTTTAGATTCAATGAGATTTATAGGAATCCATGAATATGAACATTGGACTGGATTTAAAGGTGGAGAAGATTATAAACGAGAAAAACTTATATATGAATTACTGAGAGTATTAAGAGAAAGAGAATATAAAAAAATAGTAACACACAATACCAATGGAGAATATGGACATCCACGACATAGAGCGTGTCATGATATATTAAACCATTTAAGACCTGAAATATTATGGCAATTTGATAAAGGTAAAGAAAGATTATCAGAAGATATACTACATAAGAAAAGAGATTTATTAAAAGTGTATGGAAGTCAGAAAGAGGTTTTAACTTGGTTTAGTCCCTGGTATGAAACAATAACAAAGGTTAATAAATGAACGGGTGGATATTATATAAAAATAAGATAGAAGAATCTTATGAGACTCAAAAACTTATAGAAGAGTTTGAGAAACAAGAGATTACAGTTCGTGTGGTACATCCAGATGAAGTAGATATTTTTGTTGATAGAGATGATAGAAAGAGTATTAGGGTTGCTGGTAAATCAAGACCTTTACCAGACTTTGTAATACCAAGAACAGGTAGTGGAACAACTTACTTTATTAAAGCAATTATTCGACATTTAGAGAGGTTGGGGGTGATACTTATTAATGGTAGTGATGCTATAGATAATGTTAAAGACAAGTTATACACACAACAAGTACTGGGAGAATCAAATCTACCAGTACCAAAAACTCTATTGGTTAAACATCCAATTAATGTGGAGTTTGTTGAGAGTAACATAGGTTATCCATCAATTATAAAAACATTAAGTGGTTCATTTGGTGCTGGTGTATTTCTATGTGAGAACAGAAATCAATTACAACAACTATTAAAAATGGCTGAGATAACAAAACCAAGTTATAATATTATTATTCAAGAGTTTATTAAAGAATCACATGGTAAAGATTTAAGAGTGTTAGTAGTGAATGGTAAGGTTGTTGGTTGTATGATGAGACAATCTACCGATGATGATTTTAGAGCAAATATTACTCGTGGTGGTGAGGGAATTCCTTATCAGATAGATGAACAAATAGAATGGTTAGGTGGTGAGTCTGCAAGATTACTTAACTTGGATATTGCTGGAGTTGATTTATTATTTGATAAAAATGGTTATAGAATTTGTGAAGTAAATTCATCTCCTGGTTTTGAGGGAATGGATAAGTATTGTAAAACAAATGTTGCAGAACAAATAGTTACTTATGTAAAACATAAGTTGGGTTAATGGTTATAATAAATACTAAAGAGAAGTTGTCCGATACTTTAAAAAAGATTCGGAAACAACCAGTTATATATTTACAAATGTATTCAGATGTGAATAAACATCCTAAAGAGAATCGTGTATCTTGTTATTATATTAGAACTTTAGGTGATGAATATATTGTGCCAGTTCACCACAATGAAAGATTTTCAGAAGATACAGTATATTGGAATACAAATTCACCAATAATGGTATCTGATTTGAAATCTCATGACCATCTCTCAATAATAAAATCTACAGAAACATATGATTTAAATTGGTGCCATTATATGAAAACCAATGAACCATTTGATATGGATAAACATTTAACAAACGCTCATCATCATTATTATAGAACACATTATGATAAAGAGAATATTAATGATGTAATTCCATTAGTTAAACATGCAGAATACTTTAGTAATTTATCAAAAGATTTAGTTCATAATTTTGAAAAAGATTATGACCAAACTATCTTAGAAGTTTTATATCAAATAGAAAAGAATGGATTATACACTACAGATGAAAAAATGGTTTATTCAGAATACAATCCATTCACAAGTACAGGTAGACCAAGTAATAGGTTTGGTGGTATGAACTTTGCAGCACTAAACAAGAAAGATGGTAGTAGAAAACAATTCATTAGTAGACATAAGGGTGGAGTATTAGTAGAATTTGACTTTGATGCATATCATCCACGATTGATTGGTGATTTAATTGGTTATGATTTTCCCAATGGTTCGGCACACGAACACTTAGCAGAAACATATGGATTGAGTTATGATGATGGTAAAGCACTTACATTTAAGTACTTATATGGTGGAATTACTGATGAAATGAAAAATAATCCATTCTTTAGTAAGGTAGATGACTATATAAAGGGGTTGTGGAATATATATAAAACTCGTGATTTCATCAAATCTGATATTTATAATAAGAAGATATATAGGAAAAATTTAACTGATATGAATCCTAATAAAGTATTTAATTATAAAGTACAATTATTGGAAACAGAGAATAATATTAAGATTTTAAATACTTTGTTACCAGAAATAGAGAATGGTGATTACGCTAGTAGATTAGTGTTGTATAATTACGATTCTTTTTTGCTTGACTTTGATAGAGAAGATGGGTTAGATTATCTAAAGAAAGTAAAAGGTATATTAGAACAAGGTGGTAAATATCCAACTAAAGTATCAATGGGAGATAACTATCATGAGATGCGAGATATAACAGAGAAGTTTAATGTATAGTTTAAAAGACATATTAATTGAGTCATTAAAAAACTACAAATCTTTTCGTCCATATAAACATGATGAAATTGAAGAGGAAATAGATGAGTATTTTAGAAATGATTATACTCAATCCAAATTGCCAAAAATGTGGAAAGATAGAGATGATGGTAGGAGTAGTATAAAAACCGCACCATATGAATTTTTTGATGAAACAGAATTAAGGGCTATAAGCAATACTGATGTTGGTGAGATATTGGATACACATCCAGACGATAGATTGGAAAAGGCCATTGAAATGGCTAAAAAATATAAAAAGAATTATAAAAGAATTATAGACGGAATTAAAAAGAAAGTACCATTTCCACCACCTATTGTGATTAAGGATAATAAAGGAACTTTATATTTATTAGGTGGAAACTCAAGATTAATGTTGGGTGTGGCGATGGGTTATAATCTTCCCGTAAAAGTATCGCCGTGGAGTAAGGAAATTAAATGATAACAGACATTAAAAAAATACTTACAGAGTTAAGTTATAGAGTCAAGGATGGGAGTCCTGATTTTGAAAATGAACAACACTTGATTAAGTTGTATGATGTGTTGAGAGAATTCAAATGGCCTGTTGATGCTCGTATCGAGTTAATAAAAACACTTACACTTACAGAAGAAACTTGGTGGGATAAATTAGATAGTCAAGGAAAAGCTAAATATATTGCACAACATGGTGGGCCACCAAAACACAGAGATGCTAAAGATTTAGGTAGTTCTAAGAAAAAGAAATCATCTACTCAAGTTAAATCACCAACAACGAGTACACCAATTAATAGAAAAGATTCTATGGATAAAAGTTCTGAACATATTCAAGAAGAAAAAAGTGAAGGACAAAAAAAGAAAGATAAGGAAAGTAAAGAGAAATATGATAAATTAAAAGAAGAAAATCAAGATTTAGATAGTAAAGAACGGAAAGAAAAATCTGAAAAGATAGTATCTTCAAAGTTGTCAAGTGAAGATAAGGCACGACAACTTGCTGGTTTGGTTGATGGAACAACTGAAACAACAGTTAATTTAATTGAATCTGTAAATGACGGCTTAGATGAAGGAAAAGATTTACCAGCAGGAACACCTGAATCAACTTTTGCAGAAAAGGGTGGAGTTCAGAGGGCAAGAACTATACGGGCTGAGATGACAACAAAACGAGATCAGATTGCAAAGGATTCGGGTAGAAAGTCAGAAGATATATCTGATGAAGAAGTTATAGATGCAATGGCAGATGATGAAGTTGCAAATCCTAAGAATCCATTATCAAAAGGAAAAAGTAAAGCATGGGTAAAAACTATGTTAAGAACAGCAGCATCTCAACAACAATCTTTAGATGATAATGCAGAAGAATATGATTGTGATGTGCCTGCAGAAATTTTAGGTGGTGGTGTTAGTGATGAGAGAACTATAACCACATTAAAATCCCATTGTGATTCTGAAATTGAATCTGCGGATAAAGTATTAAATGATCCAAATGCTTCTGAGGAAGATAAAGAACGGGCTCAGAGACAAAAAGACCATTATGAATTTACTAAAAAATGGTTAGATAATCCAGATACGGATTCATTTTTATTATACAAGACTAAAGATGGTCATATGGCAGTAAAACATATTTCTAACAAAAAAGGGTTTAAAGATCCTGCATTAAATACATCAGTTTTACAAAGAGGTAGGAAAACAAAGGAGAAAGCAAAAGAAGTTGCAAAAGAACGAGAAATGACACAGAAAGATGCACAAGCGATGGAAGAAAATCTTGAAAAAACTACTGAAGAATCACATCAAATAGTAAAAGATGCAGATGCAGGTATGAAACAAGGTAATCGTGATGTTTCTGCACGGGCCGTTAAGAGTAAGGATAAAAAGATTAAAAGATTGACCGAAAAACGAGAAAAACGAGGATTATCAGATAAAGAAAAACAAGAATTAAAAAAAGAAGAAAGACGATTACAAGAAGCAGGTAATGTTACTGAAAGTGCAGAAGGAGATAAAGTCGTCCAACGAGATAGACAGAAAAAACATGATGCAGTAATAGAAGAAAATAAAGAAACTATTGATACGGCGTTTGAAGTATTAGATGAAAATGGAAAACCAGATCCAGATAGGTCAGGACTTAAAAAAGGTGAAGAAATTGGTAGAGTAAAAGGTAGATGGTATTTTTGGGATGAAGAATCGGAAGATTGGAAGGCAGTAACAAAGACCGAGATAAAAAATCGTCTTGGTAAAGAAAATGTTATCGTTAATGGAGAAAAAAAGAAACTTAGTGATGTAGTAATGGAATCAGATGATGCGGGTAAAGAAATTGGAGTATTAGATACGGTTATTGAACATGGAGAGGGAGTAATAAGAAATACAGATGAATTTGGTGAGATGTTAACAAGTGGTAGAGGGGGATTACCTGGAAAAAGTTATAACCAACAGACCGATTATGCAGTTAAAGTTCTCAATACTGGTAGCAACGGTGGTGGTAGAAACCAAGTTGAACCATTTTTAAAACATAGTGGATGGTCAGGAACAGCAAAGGATTTACAATCTGCACTTAAAAAGGCGAGAAAAGATGGTAATATAGCTGAAGTGAGAAGATTGAGTAATATAGTGGCAAGAGCAGTTAGTATGTCAACGGCAGGTGGTGATGTAACAGATAATACTTCAAAATTAACTACCAAGCTTTCACAAAAACTTACAGAAATCAGAAGTGCTGATGATGCATTTCCTGATAAAAATTCATTGGATAGTCCACCATCAGGTCAAGGTTCAGCAGCAACGGCCATAAAAAGAATGATGAAAAAAGATGGTCTGTCATTTGAGGAGGCAAAAAAGAAGTATATTATGGAACGATATAATATACAGAGTGAAGAAGAATATCAGGCAGTAACAAATCAGGGAGAACATTTAGGTGCATTAACTGGAGATGGAGATTCGAGTAAATCTACTTGGAAAAAATATACTGGTTCTATGGCAGCTGCCCATGAAAAAATGGTGGGTGATATAGTTGGTAGAGATGACAAATGGAAAAAGAAACAGAAATGGGAAGATGATGACCCAAGACATGATGAAAATGGTCCAGAAGCAGAAGCGTATGTGAGAACTTTTATGGATCAAATGCATTGGGAACAATATATTCTTGGTGAGGCTCCAAGAAAGGCACAAAGTATAGATGGACACGAAGTTACACCTAAAATGTATTATAAATGTTTAAGTGATTTAGCTGATGCATCAGGATTTAAATCTAAAAGTGAACGCGGCAGTAAGGAACATCGAGAAGAACTTGTAAAATGGTTAGGGAAAAATGCAAAACCACATCCAGACGATGATTCTATTTCAATCGGTCCAGATGTAGATCCTAAGGATGGTAGACCAGACATTAAACTTGGTAAAGATGAAATGAGAACTGCTGGAACTGCTAAAAAAGCTCACGGTTATAATGGAGATGATTTAACAAATTGTTTAATGGAAGAAGCGGGAGCTAAATAATGAAAACTCAATTACTATGTACATTTACTCGCCAAAACAACTTACAAGATGTTATTAATATTATTATTGAATGTAATGATATTTTATATGATAAGATTTATATATTTTCAAATCAAAATGATACATCACAATTAATCTGTACATATAATGTAGAGTATGATGATGGATTTCAAGAAGGTATAATAGATACAATATCACTACATAGAAAGAAACAAACCAATACATTGTATACAATCAACGCTCTAAATGAAGTTATTCGTTCTAAGAATAATGGTGTATTGGATAAGAAGTTTGTAGTTGATTGGAGAGATTTTCAGAACTCGTTGATACTTACTAATGAGACAGGACTGAATATAATACCGACAAAGATTTTTCAAATTATAAATGTGAAAGAACATGGGAAATGAAAATTAATACAGGCATATTACCAAAGTGGTGGTCTATTTTGGTATGGATTGTAATATTCCTTTCGTTACAAGGATGTTACACACAACTTGCTATGTTTTATCCTGAACCAGAGATAGAACAAGACGAAGAACTATTTTATGAAACTTATTCAATGGCAGCTCCAAGAGTTAATGTAGGTATATACGCTCAAGATGGAGCAGGAACACCATTAGGTATGGCATATCTAACAATGTATAATAGATTTAGTGGATTTAATGGTTATGGTAGTGGTTACTATAACAAATATGATTACTATAATAGATTCGGATATCATGCAGGATATAATGGATATGA
>Ga0208408_1000085_pt1 | contig 66198 bp, 90 predicted proteins | sample ETNtaG_4_FD_185776 | JGI IMG/M metagenome (GOLD analysis project Ga0208408, IMG submission 185776) | Marine microbial and viral communities from oxygen minimum zone, Eastern Pacific Ocean - ETNP201406SV67 (SPAdes) (version 2) | ecosystem: Environmental > Aquatic > Marine > Oceanic ... | reverse complement strand
GATACTAAAGCAGCATATAAGAAGCAACGTGCTAAGGGTAAGGTACCTGAGAAACGTGCTAAGGAATTTGCAGCAGGTGTTAAATCTGGTGTGAAGACTGCTGTTAAGTTTGCTAAGGATGTTAAGAAGACTGTATCTGAGGAAGGTGCAGATAGACTGAAGGATCGCCGCATGGAACGTGGTGGTGTGGATGGCAATGTTAGGTATGATAAACAACCTGCTGCATCAAATACGGTTGGTAAGAAGAAACCTTCTGGTGGTCCATCTGCACTGGATATTGTCAAGAAGCAAATTACTGACAAGCATGGTCCTGGTGCAATTGTGAGTCCAATTAGAGGTAGGGGTGCCCTTACAAAGTCTACAAAGTCTGAAGGTGTTGAAGGTGTGGTTGATTTTGTTAAGAAAGGTGTTACGAAAGGATTGGAAAGAGATAAGAAAGCAAAGAAAGAAAAAGCCATTAAGGATAGGAAAGCAGTTCCTTATGCAGCATTATCAGCAGAACATCAACCAGAAGGTGAAGTAATTGAAGGTGCATCTGCACAGCAAGTAGGATTCCAAAGAATTAAAGATAAAGAATCTGGCGGACCTGGTGTTGGTAGAGTTAGAAGTGATGGTGAAATCAAAAAAGAAAAAGGTGGGGAAGCATTCCTTGACAAAATTGCCAAAGCAAAGGTAAAGATGCGGAAAGAAAGTGTCTTCGATCAGGTTGACATCTTTGCTGAGATGAATGACTGGGAGATCTCACTCCTTAGTGATGATCTCATTGAAGAGATCGTGGCAGAAGTCTTCGTTGAGGAGATGGTAGAAGGTAGAGATATTGATAACGTCACAGATATGCTCTGTGAGTCTGTTGACTACTCACTGAGTTTACTTACTGAGGTCACCAGTCCTGCTAAGGTCAATGCTCTTCGCTTGAAGGACAAATCATCTGCTGCTTCTGGTCAAGGTCAGACTGCTGGTAGGGATGCTGGTGCTGAAGCAAGGAGTCGTATTGGAAGTGGATCTTCATCAAGATCCGATAAACTTGCTAAAGTTAAGAGTGCTGCTCAGAAGGTTGGGTCTGCATTGAAGTCTGGTCTTAAGACTGGTGCCACACTGGCACGCAAAGGTGCTGTTAAAGGTGCTGAAGTTGCTGGTAAGGCAGCAGGACACGCGAAAAATCTCGCAAAAGATATGGGTAGTGCCGCTAAGAGTGGTTACAAGTCTACTCAATCGTCTTCCCCTGATAAGGATTCTGAAACTACTTCTTCCAATCCCACTACGTCATCTTCTGATTCTTCCTCTAGCAGTAGTGACTCAGGTCCTAAGAAGTCTAAGAAGCCTGGTCTACTCAGCAGAATTGGTAGCAAACTGAAGCGTGGTATCAAGAGAGCAGTTGGTGTTGGTGCAAGATCCCTTTCCCGTGGTGCTCGTAACGTAGCACGCAGACTGGGTGAAGAGTCTATCACTGAGCGTGCAGATACTTGGCATCCAGATCCTGACAAGGATCGTAAACTAGGTGGTCCTGGTGCAAATGCCCGTGCCCGTGAAGATCGTGCTGATGCAGCAAAACCTAAGGCAGACCCTAAGAAACTGAGATCTGGTGAGTCCTATATGGACTACTCTAAGCGTCAGTCTTCTTACAAGAAGAGTGGTAGCACTCCAACTGAAAGACTGAATAAGTTAGGTGCTAACATCAAACCCAAAGAGCGTAAGCGCGATAAGATCGGTAAAGCAATCGGTCGTGCTATCGATAAGATCGGTGGTATCAAGCGTGAGGAAGTATCTACACTTTCATTCGGTGCATTCTTTAAAGAAGATTTAGAAGTATCTGAAGCAAGAAATACTAAGGCAGATGGTAACTCACTTAGATCCGTAAGTACTCCTGCAATGCAGGGTAAGAAGGGTAATGTAAACCGTCAAGGTAGATCCGTTACTGGTGGGGCATCTATGGGTGGTATGAACATTCGTGGTGCTGGTGGGTTAGGTAAATCAAAACCTAAAAATGTTGAGCTAGTAGTTGGTAAGTATAAGAAACAAGTTTCTTCTGACAGAAAGGCTGCTGCTAAAGAAAGGGCTGCTATGAGAGCTCAGGGTCTCAAGTATGAGCAATCTACACTTTCATTCAGTGCATTCCTTTCAGAAGGTAATCCTACCACTAGAATGTTAACAAAGTCGAAGACTCAGGTTACTGGAAACATCAGTGCTGACAGAGGGACAGACGAAAACAAGAATCGTAAAGGTCGTAAAGGTTTAGAGAAAGACCTTAAGAAGCATGGTATCGGTCACCAGAAGGGTGTGGGCGAATACAAGTATGGCAGTGGTGAAACTGGTCGTGAAGTTTCGTATCAAACTTCAAAACCTGATAAGATGAGCAAGCGTAGATTTGGTAAAGTTATGCGACGATTGGGTCGCAAGCATGGGCAAGAATCCGTGATCACTAAAGACAAAGACAAATCTGCAAAACTGCACTATACTGAGAAGGGTAGTAAGGCGAAGTCCGATAGTATCGGTAAAACTAAAGCAGGCAAACATCCCGAAGGGTATGGTGAAACTTCTGGCACCAAAGCTAGAGGTGGTAAATTACCTAAGAAAACTACTAAAGGAGCGTATCATTATGGATAACGTTAAAAAGTGTCAGTACTGTGGCATCACTGTGCCCGTTGGACACCAACGTCCTAAGACGTGGATTGAAAAGCACGAGTTAAATTGTGCTCGTAACCCTAAGAATAAAGAACAATGAAGTCCTTTTCCCAATTTATATTAGAGCAAGACAACGTAGATGAAGGCATTGGTCTATCAATAGCGAGAGCGATTGATAAGACTGTACCCGCACCAGGTGGTCGCAGAGGAGCTAAACGTAGGGGTGTTTCCCATGCGCTGAAGATGAGGGAGGTGCTGAAAGGTGCCAAGAAGAGAAAGGATGACGATAAGAAATCTCCTGTTAGTTTCTTGCAAGACAAAGATTGATTTTTGAGGTATAGATTATGTCAGACGGTATGGATTTCTCCGATCTTAAATTGGAGAGGACTGAATGTGGGAAGTGTGGAGCGACTTGGATTAATGGTAAGCATGTCTGGCGTGGCACTGGATCATCAGGAGACTCTTCTGAGTTAGATCTTGCTGGTCTTGTTTGCAACAAACTAGGTGACCATCAATGCATTAATCCTATGAAAGGAAAGGATGGTGGACAAACTTGGGAGTATAGAGCAGGATATATTGATGGGGCGATGAGGGGTAAAATTGATGCAATGGAACAGTTACGAGACCTTGACACTTGAGTGTTGGTGGGGGACCTACATAACTTAGGCACTATTCACGTTAACTAAATTATGAAAATCTTTTTAGATACTGCTGATGTCTCTGAAATTAAGAAGGCATACAGCACAGGGTTGATCGATGGCGTCACTACAAATCCGACACTAATTTTGAGATCGGGTGATACTCTTTATAATGTAGCATCAAGACTACTAAAAGAATGTCCAGACCTTATCAGCGTCTCCACGGAGGTGGTTGCAGAGACAGCTGACGAAATGATTGAGCAAGCAAAGACTTATTTCCCACTAGGTGAAGCAGTTACAATCAAAGTCCCTTGCACTGTAGAGGGACTGAAGGCATGTAAGATCCTCTCAGATCAAGGCATCAAGGTTAATGTAACTCTAATCTTCTCAGTAGCACAGGCACTGCTAGCAGCAAAGGCAGGAGCAGCATATGTGTCTCCTTTCATTGGTCGCTGTAATGACAACTCATTCAGTGGCGTTGAGTTGGTTCGTGCAATCGCTAATACATACAGTGTGCAGATGATGACCACTGAGATACTTGCAGCGTCTCTGAGGGATGTGCATCACGTCTCAAGGTGCTATACTTATGGTGCTAGTACCGTTACTATGCCACCTAAGATCTTCTGGAAGATGTATGATCATGTCTTGACTCGTGAAGGACTTGATCTATTTCAGAAGGATTGGGAATCTGCAAACTTCACAACACCATGACTCTAGCGCAGGTTAGGGTCCGATATGCATTTGCGATGTCATCTTTCGCTAGAATGTTTGGACCATATGGTATTGATCTAGAGATGAGGTCTCTATGTAAGTCTTGGTCTGAAGATATAGATAGATCGTTTGCTCCAATATCTGATCTATATCAGGTAGATAGGTATTTTTTGGAGCTTTGGAAAAAAAGGTATGATGATCCCTATTGAAAAGTTGCAACATCTAATTTATATGATGAGATGTGAATCTATCGGATGGATAGGGATGAAATATATAAAGTGGTTGCAACATCGAAATTATATGTTGAAACTCGAAAATAACATCCTCAAGCAGAAGTTAAAAGAATTAAATAAGGGGTGGGCACATCCTAATTCTTGCCTGCACAAAGAGGATCCATGGAAAAAATGGGGTTAGCGGTCCAAGCAATTGCACTTTTTGGGGCGGTAGGGTATTCTGTTAGATGGGGATTAGAAAATGCATACTACCATTGACTACAATACATAAATATAGATGGGAGTATTGGGGAACCATTCATAAAAAATATGGAGAAGGATGAAGGTGCAATTGGATATGAGTGGACCATAGAAGACATTTACTTACTCTACCACTGTGTATGCGAAACAATAAGACTGTGGCCGGGTGCTCCCGCTCGCCCTTATGAAGAGCAGGAGCATCTGCGTCTGTTAAGGGATGAGATATATAAAACAGTATTAGACTACAAGTTTCGCTACATGGATGTCGATGAATGAATGAAAAACTTCTACTATGTTTAGCGCCTGCGGGGATCATATTCATCATGATGAAACTTGTAGTCTGGATGTTTGCTGTAGATGCTGAGACTGATTATGTCAGACGAGAACCTTTACGCAAACGAGGACCATATGTGGCAAACCCATATGCAGACGTTGATGAAGAGGAAGAAGAATTTACAGATCGCACGGATTATCGATGAAGCGATTGGAGAGTATTATTCTCTCCATGGAAAGAATGTCCCGGAATGGAAACGAAAGGATCCAGACTGGTGGACAAGATACCTAATTAGTTTAGAAATTAACCCTACAAACGCATAAGAATTATGGAACTTATAGTAATTGCTGCACTAATCTTAGCAACAAGTGTCGGTGCATATAAATTAACGCCTAAGAAATGAGTATGAGTGCTGGAATATTTGTATTTGGATTTATTATCCTACTTACTGTGGGGATGGAGATTACTTGGCCAGTTAAGAAATGAACTTATTATTCAGACAACTTGATAATGCTAACGATCCTATATGGAGTGTGATCATCTCATTGATCATTCTCCTAATAGGTGTCACTTATTACATATATACAATACTAACCGATGCATTTACGGAAATAGAAAATGGGAAAGATGACCCCGCCGAGCAGGAAGTCTTGCTACAACTTCAGAGTAACAGAGATAGTGAAAGTGTTGGACGGTGACACTTTGGACGTTCTCATAGATCTTGGTTTCGACTTATACAAAAAGGAACGTGTAAGGGTAGCGGGTGTTGATACCCCAGAAAAGAGAACAAGAAATTTAGAGGAGAAAGCACTTGGAAAAGACGCAACTGAATGGCTCAAAACACATCTCGAAAGCACTTTGGCTGGTGATGATGAGTTGTCTGTTAGGACTGAACTTGTTGGCGGTGTCGGCAAATATGGCCGTCTTCTGGGGTGGTTATACGTGGGGGACGAGTCAGTGTCACTCAACGAACAAATGATTGAAGAAGGATATGCTTGGGAATACGACGGAGGCACTAAGCAGAAAAACTTTGAAGAATTGAGAGAAATTAGGAGGGCGCACGGCACGCTAGTTGAGTAATGGATATAATGAAATATGATCAGGTGATGGTCATTGATGATCTCTTCACAGATGAAGAGATCCTTTATATGGATACATACTTCACCCACTTTGACGGATGGCAACTCATCTTTGATGATAGTCCAGACGATAAACTTTCCAATTATTCACTAGGCAGAGCAATCGACTATCCCAACTATGGGGAGTTTGAAAACTTTTGTAGAGACCACGCTTTCAAACGTGCAGGGATACCCATTCCTTCATTTCATAGAGTCGTTTATAATGCTTTCCGTTTTGGTGATTCTCCTTCTATCCACGTCGATGGAGAAGAGTTAGACGCTCTTAGTTTCCTTGTCTATACTAACAAGGCATGGTTGCCTGAATGGGGTGGGGAGACTATCTTTATGATGGGCGACCGAATCACAGATACAGTCATTCCTAAACCCGGAAGGATTGTAGTGTTTCCCGGATTAGTCCCACACGCTGGTAGAGCGCCAACAAAACATTGTCCTGTTTCTGCTAGATATAGTGTAGTCTTCCAATTCTGTCCTGGCCAGGAAGAGGTTGTAGAAGCACACGCAGTAGGGCAGGAGAAAAACAGGAGACCATTCCCGTATGAGCCAAAATGAAATCTATCTAGGTAATCCTAACCTAAAGAGAGCCAACGTAGTACAGAATATCACCGATGATCAGGTAAAAGAGTTTATCAAGTGTGCTGAGGATCCTGTCTACTTTATTAAAACCTACATCCAAATCATCTCACTAGATCGTGGTTTGATTCCATTTGAGTTGTACGACTTTCAAGAGACGATGGTGGAAAGATTTCATGCCAATAGATTTAATATAGCAAAACTACCACGACAGTCAGGTAAGTCAACTGTTGTTACTGCATACTTGTTGTGGTTTATTATCTTTAATGACAATGTTAACGTAGCAATCCTTGCTAACAAGGCAGCGACTGCACGAGAGATGTTACAACGTTTGCAACTATCCTATGAAAATCTCCCAAACTGGCTCCAGCAAGGTGTCGTCAACTGGAACAGAGGTAGTCTGGAATTGGAGAATGGCAGCAAAATCATGGCTGCTTCTACTTCTGCTAGTGCTGTCCGTGGTATGTCGTTTAATATTATATTTCTCGATGAATTCGCGTTCATTCCAACTCATATTGCTGACGAGTTTTTTAGCTCTGTGTATCCTACTATATCCTCAGGTAAGTCAACTAAGGTTATAATCATCTCTACCCCTAAGGGTATGAATATGTTTTATAAACTCTGGCATGATGCAGAGAGGGGCAGGAATGAATATACTACCACAGATGTCCACTGGTCTGAGGTGCCTGGTAGGGATGCTGCATGGAAAGAGCAGACCATCCGTAACACATCCGAGGAGCAGTTTAACCAGGAATTTGAATGTGAGTTCTTGGGTTCGGTCAACACTCTCATTACATCATCCAAATTAAAAACTTTGGTATACGATGATCCTTTGAAGTCCAGTCAAGGACTAGATGTGTATGAAGAGCCTAAACCTGAACATACTTATATATGCACGGTGGACGTTGCTCGTGGTTTAACTAAAGATTACTCAGCATTCTGTGTTATTGATACCACGACGATCCCGTATAAGTTAGTAGCGAAGTATAGAAACAATAAAGTTAAACCACTACTCTTCCCCAACATCATTCATCAGGTAGTCACGAGTTACAATCATGCCTTTACCTTGATTGAAGTTAATGATATTGGTGGACAGGTAGCAGATATTATGCAGTTTGATCTGGAGTATGATAACCTCCTGATGTCATCCATGCGAGGACGTGCTGGGCAGGTTGTTGGTCAGGGATTCTCTGGGTCTAAGGTGCAACTAGGTGTTAAGATGTCTACCACAGTCAAGAAAACTGGGTGTGCAAACATGAAACAGTTGATTGAGGATGACAAACTTATCTTTAATGACTATGATATTATTGCTGAGTTAACTACATTCATCCAGAAGGGGCAGGCATGGGAAGCTGAAGAAGGATGTAATGATGACCTCTCTATGTGTCTGGTCATATTCTCTTGGTTAGCGACCACAGACTACTTCAGAGAGTTGCATGACAATGATGTCAGGACGCGAATGTATCTGGAGCAGAAGGAAGCAATCGAAGCAGACATGGCACCGTTTGGATTTATGGATGATGGTCTTCAAGAAGAAGTAACCGTAGATCCACAAGGACAGACATGGCATAATGCAGAAAGAGAATCTATTGCTGAGTATGGTGACATGTCTTATATGTGGGATTATAGGTGATGGACTTTGAAGACAACTTAGATTTAGAAGAGTTTCTATTTGTAGATCGGCAGTGCCGTAAATGTCTTCGCATCCTGTCACTGGTAGATCATTTCTACAGGACTAGACCTGATAGAGGTAAGAATGCTTCAGCGTATTCGTATACCTGTAAACAGTGTCAGGTAAAACGTAATGCTGCTAATAGGAAAAAGAGGAAAGATAAACCAGACATACCATATGATCCTGTCCCTAGATTCGGACCAGACATTTATCCTGACTGGTGATTTCGTCGTGTTTACCCTCTGAAAAACCATGTTATTCTAAATAGTTTCAGCATCCGACTAGGAATCTAATCAGGAGAATCTAATGGCATCAACACAACTTTCACCAGGGGTTGTTGTACTTGAAAGAGACCTTACCTCCGTAGCCAACGCAACAGTTGATAATGTTGCTGCTATTGTGGGATCCTTTGAAAAAGGACCCGTTGAGGCAATGACCACGGTCACCAGCGAGCGCGAGCTCCTGTCGATCTTTGGGCGTCCTAACAGTTACAACTACGAATACTGGTTTTCTGCAGCACAATTCTTGCTGTATGGCGGCACCGTAAAGGTTGTCCGTGCAATGAATGACTCGCTCAAGAACGCAATCGATACTGCACAGTATATCGTTGCAACCTTTAGCAGCACCGATACTACGCTGACTGTTACATCAGCAACTGATCTCGACGTTAACGATCTGCTTCTCATCGACGCAGAATTGTTGGTTGTCCAAGCAGTTTCTGGTAACGACGTTACTGTGCTTCGCGGTCAACTTGCAACATCCGCTGCATCTCACGCTGCTGCTGCTCCAATCACTTTGATTGAGCCTGCTGGCACATCATCTACTATTAACGAAGGAGCTACCTTCACTGACGCAGACGGCACTCTGACTGTGACCTCTGCATCTACACTTGGTGCTGGCACCAACTCTTACATTAGAGTTGACGACGAGATCATGCAAATCACTGGTGTTTCTGGTGATAATCTCAACGTTACTCGCGGTCTGCTCGGCACTACTGCTGCTGCACACACCGATGGATCTACCGTCTCACTGGATCTGGTTACAGCACAGAAGACTGAGATCAACGAAACCACCGCAACTGGTATTACTGCTCCTCTCGTTAAGAATGACGAAGAGTATGAAACTAACGTTGAAAACGCAGCAAACAACTGGAAGTGGGCAGCAAAATCTTCTGGTCTCCATGGTAACTCCATCCGCGTGGTGGTGACCGACGCTGGTGCTGATCAGGTGTTGTCTTTGGCACAACCTGCTAGCACTGAGTGGCAATTCGTCAACGGTGCAGAAGTTGCATACTCTGCTGCTAACATCTACGGTAAGGTTTACACCTACGATACTATCGTAACTGTTGTTGACGATAATACTCTGGTTGGATCCTTTGAGAAGGACAACTACGTCACTGCTGTTAGTGGTGGTGTTACTGGTCGCGTTGTTGCTTACGATCCTGAGACTCGTCAACTTGAAGTTGCTATCGATTCTTCCTCCGCTGACGTGCTGGAAGTTGGCGACCTTGTTTCCGAGTTGGCAAACAACAGCAATACTCCTGGTAGTGCAACTGGCGATGCTGCTACGGTTGAGTCAATCCGCAGAGAGTTGAGAGTTTCTCTTAACCCTGGATCTCCCAACTTCCAAGCAAACCAGAATGTTGATGACGCAAACGCTGCTACCGTTGGGATTGCAGCAGTTGAGAATGACTACGACACCCGCCTTTATGGGGTGAATCAGAGATGGGCTAACATCGCTCCTCGTCCTACTACATCCGCATGGGTGGAAGATAGAGGTGGTTACAACGACCTGATGCACATCCTGATCCTTGACGGCGACGGTAAACTGACTGGCACACCTGGCGCTCTCCTTGAGAAGCACCTCAACGTGTCTAAGGCAAACGACGCTAAGTCTCCTCAGGGTGATAACATCTTCTACAAGAATATTATTAAACAATTCTCGCAATTCCTGTATTGGGGATCGCATGAAACCAGTAACATCTATGATCGCGACAGTAATACTACGGGTAGTTTCGGTCTTAGTGGTGTTAACAGAGAGTTTGACCTGATTAAGTCTGATCTGTCCCTCAACAACCTGGACGATCCTACTGGTCTCAACCCACTCGCTGTGCCCCTAGTTGGTACAAAGGGTCGCGCAACGTTGCGTTATTCACTGCAAGGTGGTGTTGATGGTTATACCATCTCACGTCCTAACATCTTGGGTGCATATAGTCTCTTCAACGATGCTGAAACGGTCCAACTGGATTACATCCTGATGGGTCCTAGCATGAATAGTTTGAATGATACTATTGCTAAGGCACAACACATCATCGGCATTGCAGATGAGCGTAAGGATTGTATCGCTTTCATCTCACCTTTCAGAGGCGATGTTGTCGGACAAGCTTCTGTGCCTACGATCGTGACACGCACGGTTGAGTACTTCGATCAACTTGGATCTTCCTCTTATACTGTCTTCGATAATAACTACAAGTATATCTACGACAAGTATAATGATGTCTATCGTTACATTCCTTGTAACGGTGACATGGCAGGTCTGGTATTGAGCACCACTCTTAATCAAGAGGCATGGTTCTCACCTGCAGGTTTCAACCGTGGTAACCTGAGAAACAGCATCAAACTTGCTTATTCTCCTTTGAAGGATCACAGAGATCTGCTTTATGCAGCAAGAGTTAACCCTATCGTCGCATTCCCTGGTCAGGGTACGGTCCTCTTCGGAGACAAGACTGCACTGGGTTATCAATCTGCATTCGACAGAATCAACGTCCGCCGTCTCTTCCTCGTTATCGAAGAAGCGATTAGCAGCGCTGCTAAGACTCAACTCTTTGAATTGAATGATGAGTTTACTCGCCAACAATTCAAGAATGTCGTTGAGCCTTTCTTGAGATCTGTCCAATCACGTCGTGGTATTGTTGACTTCCTGGTTGTCTGTGATGGCACCAACAACCCTGCAGAGGCAATCGACCGTGGTGAATTCTACGCTGAGATCTTTGTGAAGCCCACAAGATCCATCAACTTCATCACCTTGACCTTCACGGCAACAAGGACTGGCGCAAGCTTCACAGAGCTCGTCTCCTGATCATCTAACCATCTAAAACCCATTAATAAACATCGGAGTAATTCACCATAATGGCTGACAAATACCCAGGGCAGACAGAAGGCAAGACGGTCAATGCACCTATCCTTGACTTCAGAAACAGAATAGGGGACCTCGCCCGCCCCAACCTTTTCCAAGTGGAAATCGGTTTCCCAGGCATCGTTGATGAAGGCACCCCTGCATCGGGTGCCACACCTGGATCTCAAGAGAAGCGTGAGCAGGAATCTGCTGGTTCTTCCCAAGCAGGATCCTCGGCGTCTTCTGGATCTCTCGCCACCTTCCTTGTGAAGGCAGCAAACATTCCTGCTTCTACAGTGGGTGTGATTGAGGTCCCTTACAGAGGTCGCACACTTAAGATCGCTGGTGACAGAACCTTTGAGCCTTGGACAGTTACTGTCCTTAACGACAAAGGATTTGCACTGCGCTCTAAGTTTGAAGAGTGGTCCACTAAGATCCAAAACCTTCAGCAAAACCTGCAAACACCTAAGACTATCGCTGAATATCAGTCTAGCGCACTTGTGCGTCAGTATGATAGACAGGGTGGTGTCGTTAGATCGTATCAGTTTGTTGGCATCTGGCCTTCAAACATCAGTGCAATCGACCTTGCATGGGATAGCAACGATACTCCTGAAGAGTATACTGTTGAATTCCAGGTTCAGTACTGGACATACGCCAACGATAACAACGCTGGTAATGCGGTTAATGCCGACGTATAAATAATTCATAATGTATAGGGACAGTTGAATGTCACAACTATTTGGTTATTCCCTAGATCGAAAGAAGAGTAAGGGCTCTGCGAAGGGTCCTTCTTTCGTACATAAAGACAATGACGATGCTGCGATGCCCATTGCGGCGGGTGGGCATTTTGGTCAATATGTAGATCTGGGAGACTCGGCAAATAAGTCGAGTGATGTCGATCTTATCGGTCGGTATCGTGCAATGTCATTGCATCCAGAAGCGGATGCAGCAATTAATGACATTGTGAATGAGGCAATCGCTGGAGATCTGGACGATCACCCTGTTGATATTGAGCTTTCTAATCTTAAAGTGTCTGATTCTATGAAGACACGCATCCGCGAGGAGTTTGAGAATGTTCTCAGTCTCCTCGATTTTGATAGAAGGGCATACGACATCTTCCGTAGATGGTATATCGATGGTCGCCTTTTCTATCATAAGATGATTAACCCTGATCATCCTAAGGAAGGGATTACAGAGTTGAGGTATATTGATCCTCGCAAAATCAAAAAAGTTATCGAGTATGATAAACCCAAGGATCGCATTTCTCCTGCAGATCCACAGGCTGTGCTGATTCCTAAGGCAGTTGAGTATTATATTTACGCTCCTAAGGGTCTACGTGGTTACGAAAATAATGGAATCAAGATTGCACCTGATGCAATTTGCTATGCTCACTCAGGAAACCTTGATATGCAGCGCAACACTGTGCTGTCACACCTCCATAAAGCAATTAAAGCACTCAATCAACTGAGAATGATTGAGGACTCGCTGGTTATCTATCGTCTCTCTCGCGCACCTGAGCGTCGTATTTTCTATATCGACGTGGGTAATTTGCCTAAGCAAAAGGCAGAGCAATACCTCAGAGAGGTGATGTCTCGCTATAGAAACAAGTTGGTATATAACGCTGACACTGGTGAGATTCGCGATGACAAGAAATTCATGTCTATGCTGGAAGACTTCTGGCTACCAAGACGTGAAGGTGGACGTGGCACTGAGATCACCACACTACCAGGTGGACAAAACTTAGGTGAGTTAGAGGATGTCAAGTATTTCCAGAAGAAACTCTACAGGTCACTGAATGTACCTGAGTCACGTCTGGAATCTGACTCTTCTTTTAACGTTGGTAGGTCTGCAGAGATCACTCGCGATGAAGTTAAATTCCAAAAATTTGTCGTTAGACTCCGCAAGAAGTTTGGTGATCTGTTTAATGATCTGCTCAAGACTCAACTTATTCTGAAAGGTGTCTTTACACCTGATGAGTGGGATGAAGTTAAAGAGCATATCCAGTATGACTTTATTGCTGACAACTACTTCTCCGAGCTGAAAGAGCAGGAGATTATGAATGCTCGTATGGCACTTCTACAGCAGATGGACCCATTCGTGGGTAAATATTTCTCACTAGAATACATACGTCGTCAGATCCTGAAGCAACCTGATGCTTTGTTTAAGGACATTGATAAGGATATGGAGACTGAGATTGCAGATGGTAAGGTCATTGACCCGAATACCATGCCTCAAATGGAAATCGAGCAGATGCAAATGTCTATGCAACCTGAGCCAGTTGACCCTCAGCAACAAGCTATGGATCAATACGCGCAGCAGGGAATCGATCCTGCGGATCGTAAAAAAGGAGATTTCTAAATAGTATTACTGAATTCTAAATATTATGCCAACACAATCCGCACTTGAGATCGTCAACGCATTGTTTGCAGGTCAAAAAGACCTATCAGACTATGTTGATTCTGCTATGAAAGTTGTAGCGGTTGATCAAATTGACGCCAAGAAGCAAGAGGTCGGATCCTCAATGTTTAAGGATCCCGATACCGAATCTGAAGTCGAAGCATCTGCAGAGACCGAAGTAACTGATACACCACCAGAGGAAACTACAGATGAGACTAATCAGGGAGGAGATTGAATCCGCAAAGGTAACGATTACCGAAGGTAAGAATGGACAAAAACGCCATTTTATCGAAGGTGTCTTCTTGCAGGGTGAAATCAAGAATAGAAATGGTCGTATGTATCGTGCAGAAACACTTCAACGTGAAGTTGCTAAATACAACGAGCAATACATTAGTAAAGGTCGCGCACTAGGTGAATTGGGTCATCCCGATGGTCCTACTATTAACCTTGATCGCGTGTCTCACCTCATCACTTCTCTACAAAGAGAAGGTAACAACTTCGTAGGTAAAGCAAGACTTCTCGATACCCCTATGGGTAACATCGCAAAGAATCTGCTTGACGAGGGTGTAAAACTAGGTGTATCTTCTAGAGGTCTTGGATCTATCAAGGAAGAAGGTGGTGTCAAAGTTGTCGCTGATGACTTTATGCTTGCCACTGCTGCTGATATCGTAGCAGATCCTTCTGCCCCTGACGCTTTTGTCAATGGCATCATGGAAGGAAAGGAGTGGGTTCTTGCTGGTGGCGCAATCCAAGAGCAAAAAATCGAGCAGATTAAACAGAGAATTGATAACGCCCACCGTTCTCAGTTGGATGAGTTGAAACTTTCCGCGTTTCACTCCTTCATCAAAAATCTTTAATCTATAAATAACTATAGCAAATATCGCACGTTTGTAAACCAGGAGACAAAATGTCACAAGAGATTGAAACAACTCTGGATGAATCGAGTGTAACCGCTGGCGCAAAACCTGCCGACCCACAGCCCAAACTGGGCGCTGACGGTAGTAGTCTCGCTGGAGTACAAGATCTCGGTGGTCCAACACCACAGAATAGCAAACCCACAGATGACAGCAATAAGTATAAGACTATTGCTGGTGGAAATGCTTCTTCCCCCACAACAAAACCCTCTGATGCCTCTGGCAGCAAAGCAGAATTCTCTGCTAAGGGTGATGTGAAGGCAGGTCACGAGCCCGAAGGCGATGTGATTGCTGAAGAACCTCAGGAGACTGTGATCGAAGTCGATCTGTCTGCTGATGTTGCAGCTCTTACTGAAGGTGAGGAGTTGACTGAAGAATTCAAAGAAAAAGCAAAGACTATCTTTGAAGCAGCAGTTGTATCTCGCATCAACGAAGAGTTGGAGCGTATGCACGAGGACTACGCTAAAGTCCTTGAAGAAGAAATTGAGTCTGTTAAGTCCGACCTCGCAGAAAAAGTCGATGAGTATCTGACTTATGCGGTTGGTCAATGGATGACTAAGAATGAGCTCGCCATTGAGCAAGGTATCAAAACCGAAATGGCTGAGTCCATGCTTGCAGGTCTCAAACAAGTTTTCGTGGAGAATTATATTGATCTCCCCGAAGAAAAAGTTGATGTCGTCGAAGAAATTCAGACACAACTTGATGTTATGGAAACAAAACTCAACGAGTCTATTGAAGAAAATGTCGAGCTCTCCAAGAGCGTCGGCACCTATATCAAGAATGGGATTGTGACAGAGATCGCTGAGGGATTATCTCTCTCGCAACGCGAGAAGATTGCCTCCCTGGCGGAAGCTGTTGAGTTTGAAAATGAAGAGTCTTTCCGTGCGAAGGTCTCTACCCTCCGTGAGTCGTATTTCTCTACTAAGCCTGAAGTGACTACTGTCACCGAAGATGTCGAAGTCGAGAACGGTCCTGTTGGAGACGCTATGGCATCATATGCCCAAGCGATTTCTCGCTGGAGCAAATAATTTACCCTTTCATTTAACCTAAGAGTCTAAAATGTTTAACGCAGAAGCACTCCAGGAAAAGTGGAACCCCATTCTTGAGCACAATGAGCTCGATCCTATTAAGGATACCTATAGAAAGGCGGTTACCTCAGTCCTCCTGGAAAACCAAGAAAAATTCCTCAAGGAAGAGCGCGGTCTGGTAACAGAAGCAGCTCCTACTAACTCCTTGGGAGGGACAGGTTACTCAGCTGGCAGTACTGCTACTGGTCCTGTTGCAGGTTTCGACCCTGTGCTGATCTCACTGATCAGACGCTCCATGCCTAAGCTTATTGCTTATGACATCTGCGGCGTGCAACCAATGACTGGTCCTACTGGACTGATCTTTGCAATGCGCTCCACAACGGGCACCAACAGAGACATCAACAACAGCGGCGTTGAGACTTTCTTCAACGAAGTTAACACCGAGCATTCATCTGAGAACGATAGTAACGGTCTTGCATCTAATACTCAGACTGGATCTAACCCAGGTCTGCTTGCTGATGGTGCTGGTCAGTATACCGTCGGTGGTCAAGGTATGACTACTGCCCAGTCTGAAGCACTGGGTGATGCTGCTAACAACCACTTCAACGAAATGGGCTTCTCGATTGAGAAGGTCACCGTTACTGCGAAGTCAAGAGCTCTGAAAGCAGAATACAGTCTTGAGCTTGCTCAGGACCTTAAGGCAGTCCATGGTTTGGATGCCGAAAGTGAGCTTGCAAACATTCTCAGCACTGAAGTGCTGGCAGAGATCAACCGTGAGGTTGTCCGTACTGTTTACAAGATCGCTCGTCCTGGTGCTCAAAACAACACTGCAACTGCAGGTGTGTTTGACCTCGACGTTGACTCCAACGGTCGCTGGTCAGTTGAGAAATTCAAAGGTCTTCTCTTCCAAATTGAGAGAGACATGAATGCGATTGGTCACGAGACTCGTCGTGGAAAGGGCAACATCCTCATCTGCTCTGCTGATGTGGCATCTGCTCTGTCTATGGCTGGTGTGCTTGACTACACCCCTGCTCTGTCTGGTAACGCTCAGTTGCTGCCCGACGACAACAGCAGCACCCTTGCTGGTACACTTAACGGTCGTATTAAGGTCTACGTCGATCCTTACTCTGCTAACGTTTCCGATGCTCACTTCTATGTGGCTGGTTACAAAGGCAGCAGTGCTTATGACGCAGGTCTCTTCTACTGCCCTTATGTGCCCCTCCAGATGGTCCGCGCTGTGGGTCCTGATACCTTCCAACCAAAAATTGGATTTAAGACTCGTTACGGAATGGTCGCTAACCCATTCGCTGAAGGTCTTACACAAGGTGAAGGTGCTCTCACCGCTAACGCCAACCGTTACTACAGACGTGTTAAGGTGACGAATCTGATGTGATGTCAGCCCTATTGGGCATATCACTTCCACAGACCCCTCTTTGAGGGGTCTTTTTTTTGTCTAGGTATAAGTTAGTAGGCAATAATATTCGTTGCATAAGGTTAGAATGTCAGCAATTACTAACCTAGATAGTAGTAGAATATGGAGGTTGCCATGAATCCTAGTCTCTCTTGATTATGAGATAAAAGAACATACTAACGTTACAGAGGATACTAAATGCACAGCTTAACATCAAGAAATCAACTCAATGAGTGGAGGCACTTTGAGGAAACTATTGAAGAGGAAAGCTTAAATGATTATTATGAATGTCTAATTGAGTGCGATATCCAGAATCAAACTACATGTAAACGGATCTGTAGGGAGCTCCTTATGTGAGAATCCCCTCACAGTAAACCTTCTCAGAGCACCCCTAGTGGGTGCTTTTTCGTTAAATACTATGGTATACTGTGAGGATACTATGTCGCGGGTTAGAATGCGAAAGGGCGATCTCCTCACTAAGATATACAAGTTGAAGACAGATCTATATAATGGTACGTATGATAAAAAGGAAGGTCAGTGGCACGAAGGTGCGCACCATGCTTTAAACAAAGTACTAGAACATCTACAAGAATATTCAGAATGAAAGATTTAGATTTCATCGATGACTTCCTTGAGCATCGTATCGGTAAGAGAAAATCCGAAAACATTACCGATGCCGATGCTAGAGATTGGGAAGAATTTTGGACTGACGAGAGTGAGGATGGTGGAAATAAAACCTAGTCATTACATAACCAAAGAAGAATGTCAAGAGATGATTGATGATGCAATACGAAAACATAATCATAATGCTACAATTATCTCTGTGTGTATTGGTTGGATTGTTCTCGCACTTTTTGCTGAGGGTCTTCTTAGACTCATTGGAATAATACCACCACTAGTACCATGGTTGGATATACATACTTTGCTATAAATACTAGGACAAGATATCCTATAAGACATGGCAACTTGGAATAAGCAAATTGAAAACAGGAATTTCCTGTCGCCTATTGGATTTAGGTTTACCCTTGCCAAGTATCCTAAGGTTGCATATTTTGCACAGTCTGCAAACATCCCATCGATGACGTTGGGTATTCAGCAACAACCCACACCATTCAGAGCACTACCTCTGGAAGGTTTTATCACGTACGATCCTTTCACGTTATCATTCCTTGTAGATGAGGACATGACTAACTACATGATCATGCATAACTGGATTCGTGCTCTCGGCACACCAGATGATACTCAAGAGAGACTTGCCTTCAGGAATAAGATGACTGCACTCTTTGGCAATGATGACCTGTATGCTGACGCAACACTGTCTGTGCTCAACAGCAACTTCAAAATGAATTTCAACGTCCAGTTTGAGGGACTGATTCCTACTGGGTTGAATGCACTAGAATTTAATGCTACAATAGATGGTACTGAGTATGCTATGGCACAAGTAACATTCCAATACATGCGCTTTGAGATTCAGGATACCGTCAATTACTCGCGTGATAAGCGACTTACTTAATGAATCTAGAAAAAATTGAGGAGATGTGGGCAAAGGATTCTGAGAGATTCTTTGATCACCGGGAGTTGCCTGAGTTACTGGCAAATGACAGTATGGAAACTCCCAGACTCCATGCAAAGTATTTGCAATTTATTAATCAATTCAAACTCATGCTATCAGAAGCAGAGGTAAAGCGCAAGGTATTGTTGCGTGAGAAGTTTGAATACTATTCAGGTAAAGCACCTGCCACAGTCTATAAAGAAAAACCCTTTGCACTTAAGGTGCTCAAGGGTGACCTCCATGTGTACATTGATAGTGACCCAGACCTCACTAAAGCACAGCAAAAAATAGACTATCTTGAAACTTGTATAAATTCTATTGATAGGATACTTAAACAGATCGACAGTCGTGGATTTGCTATCAAGAATACTATCGAAATTGTGAAATATTATGGAATCCGATGATCACTATTGAAAAGAAAAATGAAGTTTTTCTCAAAGTAGAAGGCGAGCAACACATCCATAAAGAATTAAGCGAGCACTTTCAGTTTGAAGTGCCTGGTGCTAAATTCATGCCACAGTATAAGAAGAGAGTATGGGACGGTAAGATTCGATTGTACTCTCCTGGCACAGGGGAGATCTATGTCGGTCTATATGATTACCTAACAGACTATCTTGAAGAGAAAGGATATGAGTATGCTATCAAAGATAGCAAATTCTTTGGTATACCAAATGAGGAAGAAGAGTATGTATCACCAGAATCAGTGGCGTATTTTGTTAGATCTTTGGGACTGCCATTTAAGATTCGCGACTACCAACTCAGAGCACTTTTCACGGCAATTAAGCAGCGTCGCAAGTTACTACTCTCGCCTACAGGATCTGGAAAATCGCTGATCATATATGGTCTGGTCCGATGGCATCTTAAAGCAAAACGAGAGATCCTAATCATTGTGCCTACAGTCTCTCTAGTCTCGCAGTTAACGCAAGACTTCAAAGACTACGGGTGGAAAGCAGATCATTATGTCCATCAAATCATGGGTGGTCAGGAGAGGTATGTAGAAGCACCTGTTGTCATCTCTACATGGCAGAGTATCTACAAGGAACCTAAGAAATTCTTTAAAAGGTTTGATGTAATCATTGGTGATGAAGCACATCTCTACAAGGCAAAGTCACTGTCAGGTATTCTCAATAAGTGTCATGACGCAAAGTATAGAGTCGGGCTGACAGGCACGTTGGATGGGATGTACAGTCATCAACTTGTGCTGGAAGGTTTATTTGGGCGTTGCGACATGGTGACGACCACTGTTGACCTGATGAAGAAGGGTCAGCTGACTCCACTGAAAGTGAAATGTCTTTTGTTGCAGCATGGTCATGTGCCATTCGATTCCTATCAGCAAGAGATGGATTATATAGTATCGCATCCCAAGAGAAATAACCTAATCTGTAACCTAGCAGAAGACATAGGTGGCAATACACTCATCCTATTCAACTACATCGAGAAGCACGGTGACCCTCTGTGGGAGATGCTAAATACTAAGGTGAGCAAAGATCGGAAGATCTTCTTTATTCATGGTGGTGTAGATGCTGTTGAAAGAGAAGAGGCTCGCAAGATATGTGAGCAGGAGAAGGATGCAATTATCCTTGCATCTTACGGCACATTCTCTACAGGCATCAACATTCGCAACCTACATAATGTAATCTTTGCGAGTCCATCTAAATCACGAGTAAGAAACCTCCAGTCCATTGGACGTGTCTTGCGTAAGGGGGATAACAAAGCAGAAGCAGTGTTGTATGACATTGCTGATGACTGCTCCCGAGGTAGTAGGCATAATTATACTCTCCGTCACCTCATCGAAAGATTGAAAATCTATGAGGAAGAGAAATTCGATTATGAGATCACTAAGGTAAATTTACGACAATGATTAACTACATCCGTCACGATAATGAATTCTATGGCATCGTCAAGTTAGTATCTGGTGAAGAGGTAATGGGATCAATGATTGCCACCAATGAAGATAATTGCACAATGGTATATGTGTCAGACCCTTTGGCTCCTTCACTCACTCCTATAGAGAAACCTGATGGTGAGATGGGAATGGTAGTAGGATTTACTAAGTGGATGCTCTGGTCAGCTGAAGAGTTTTATATTATCCAAGAGCCAGATATCATGACCATTGCCCCGATGTCCTCTGAGGCAATCATGATGTATAAAATGTGGTGGAGGAGAGACGGTAAACCAGAAAACGATATAGATCCTGGTGTCCCCATGAATGAAAATATGGGTCTAATCGGCAAAGTCTCAGAGATGAGAAAGAAACTAGAGGAGCAGTGGAAGAATTCTAAGTAGTACTTGTTTCCAACCCTTACATGGTTGAGTATAATGATTATTCTTAGAGTTGTCAAGCTTGACTTCTAGGATACAAACCTTTATAATGATCTGGTGAGCAAAACTAAATATGACTATAATGCCTCCTAAGAAAAAACAACATTACGTTGACAATAAAAAGTTTCTTGTGGAGATCGTTAAGTACCGAGAAGCAGTTGAGATTGCCAAGATACAAGATAAAGAGAAACCTAGGATTACTCATTACCTAGGTGAATGCTTCTTGAAGATTGCTACCCACCTGTCGTATAGACCTAATTTTATTAACTACATGTATAAGGAGGATATGGTCTCCGATGGTGTGGAAAATTGTGTCCAATATATCGATAACTTCGATCCTGCTAAGAGCAAGAATCCGTTTGCATACTTTACACAAATTGTATATTATGCATTCCTAAGACGTATCGCCAAAGAGAAGCGTCAGATGGACATCCGTGACAAACTCATTGAGAAGAATGGTTACGATCAGGTCTTCCACTCAGATGACAATGACAATCACGCTGATATGAATTCCATCAAGAGTCGTATCGAAACTAACATGCGAAACTAATGTTTGATATTCCAATTAAGAAAGGTTATATCTTTGGCACTCCAAAGGAAATCAAACAGACGTGGGATATCTTACAAGACATGTGGAGTTATTGTGATAGAGGTGTATGGTCAGGTGAGACAGGACTAAGTACTGGTCAGCAAGCATTAGATCTACACGCATACCAAGAGTTTGACTGGATTATAAGTCAGATGATTCCTCATGTAATTAATTACTGGGACAAAGACCTGAAATATGCCCCGGCAAGTATCGAACCAGTCTCATCATGGGCAAACCTACATGAAGATGGTGACTACACAAAAGAGCATTCCCATAGTGATGGTATTCGCCAAGCACATGTCGCATCGGCCTTCTATTTGGAAAAGGGTGAGGGTGGTGACGTTGAATTTTGTGACCCTCTGGACTGCATCCGTCGCCTTACCCCCCTTGCCAAACCTGCAGGAGATGCTATAATATCTGAGTCGATGCCATGCACCACAGGTGACTTCCTTTTGTTTCCTGGTTGGGTGAGGCATCGCACACAACCTGCGATCGGAAAGCGGGTAGCAATCTCTATTAATTTCAATGGAAACTTCGACTACAACTAAGATGGCACAAGACGGAAATAAAGAGTTGCATGACACTCAAGAGCGTGACAACCCTTGCACTGATAAAAACGACCGTGGTTATTGGCGTCGTCGCCTTCGTGAACGAGAGAATGGTAAGAGGGATGAAACTACTACTGATATCTGATCAGCACTTTGGTGTTAGGAATGACAATTCTTTTTACACCAAACTGTATCAGAAATTTTATGAAAATGTAGTCCTACCCTACATCGACAAAGAAGGTATTACTCAGGTCTTGTGCCTAGGTGATACCTTTGATCGTCGGAAGTATGTGAATTTTAATTCACTAGAAGCAGCAAGAAAGATGTGGTTTGATCCACTGGCAGAGCGTGGCATCCGTATGTCCATGCTCCTCGGTAATCATGACATCTACTACAAGAATACTCTCAAGGTGAATGCACCTGAGTTGCTTCTGGGTGACTACAACAACATCGAGATCATTACAGAACCTACCTCCAAGAAGTTTGGTAAGACAAACTTCCTTCTTCTCCCATGGATCTGTCCTGAAAATCAGGATCATGCCATGAAAAAGGTGAAAGCATCCAAGGCACGAGTGTGTTTAGGGCACCTTGAGTTGAATGGGTTTGAGGTTATCCCTGGTTTCAAGATGGATCATGGTATTGATCGCTCTCCCTTCGAGAAGTTTGACCTGACATGCTCTGGTCACTTTCATATGAAGAGTAAGCAGGGTCCCATCCAGTATCTGGGTAATCCTTATCAACTGTATTGGAATGACTATGGGTATGATCGTGGGTTTCACGTCCTAAATACAGAGGATTTGTCGATGGAATTCATTACAAATCCATACAACACATTCAATAAAGTCTACTACAAAGATGATATTGACGTTTCTACTTTCCCACAGTTGGAAGGGACATACGTTAAACTAATTGTGGGAGATGATAAGGATCAAGTTAAGTTTGATCGATGTGTAAGGAAACTTCAGCAGGTTGACCTAGCAGACTTAAAGATTGTTGAAGACATGACTGAGGAGTTAGGTGAAATTGATGAAGAGATTGAGGTTGAAGACACTCTTTCTATCCTAGAATCATGCGTCTCGGAGTATAAAAATCACGATGAGATCTTTGGTATCTTAAAATCCCTATATGTGGAAGCGTTGGAGGTCTAATGTTTGTCCTGACTGACAATAAATCAGGTGGAGTCTATGCTGTTAGGGATATTAGAGCCGATGATGCAGTCGAGCGTGTCGTCCAGTTGTTTGTTGACAAGGATGACGCAGTACGCTATTATATATTGTTGAAGGCAGACGAATACCCCCGTGATCTCTCCGTCACAGAGGTAGATGAAGATACTGTCAAAGAAAACTGTCGTCAATACGGGTATCGTTTTACCATTATTGATGCTGATAAATTTGTTATTCCGCCCACACAAGAATGATCGTATTTGAGAAAATTAGGTGGCGGAATTTCTTAAGTACCGGCAACCAGTTTACAGAAATGACTCTCAACGAGTCCAAATCACAGCTTGTTATTGGGTCAAATGGGGCGGGCAAAAGCACTATGCTGGATGCCCTGTGCTTTGTGCTGTTTAATAAACCTTTCCGTAAAATTAGCAAGTCTCAATTGGTCAACAGTGTCAATGAGAAAGAGTGCGTTGTAGAGGTTGAGTTTTCTATTGGTAAAGTAAATTACCATGTCATCAGAGGCATCAAACCCAACGTATTTAAGGTCAATAGAAACGGACAACTCCTTGATCAGACCGCTGCAAACAAAGACTACCAAAAATATCTTGAGCAAAGTATTCTCAAGTTTAACTATAAGTCATTTACTCAGGTTGTTATACTAGGTAGCAGTACATTTGTGCCTTTCATGCAACTTCCTGCTACACATAGGAGAGAGGTAGTCGAAGACCTGCTGGATATCAAAATCTTTTCTAAGATGAATACTATCTTAAAGGATAGAGTTAAGGATAATAAGGATAATTTCACATCATGTAAGCACACGCTGGAGATTTGTGAGACAAAATTAAATCACCAACGTGCATCCATCCACAAACTCACTGAGTTGCAGGAAGGAATGATTCAAAAACTACAAAACAAGTTTACTACTAACGAAGATGGCATTGTCAACCTGAATACACGCAAGAAGGAGAATGATCACTCCATGAGTGTGCTAGCACATAGTGTTAGTAACCAGGCCGACGTGCAGGAGAAGTATGATAGTCTCCGTGACATGCGATCTAAGATCGAGCAGAATAAAAACAAGGCAGAGAAAGATCATAAGTTTTATACCAAGCATGATAAGTGTCCAACATGCAGTCAAACCCTAGAAGAAGAGCACAAACATCGTCAACTTGTGGATGCTGAGTCACGTCGTGACAAGTACAAAGAAGGTTACAAAATGATCGATGAGCAGATCAGTCTTCTCTATGATAAACTACGTGATCTGAAGGGTTATGGTCTGTCAATTATTGAATTCCAGAGCGATAATCTGAGCATTGATAGGCAGATCAAGCGACTGCTTAAGGATAATGAAGACATCATGGCCGAGTGCAACAAAGAGACCCCAGATATTGATGCAGAGAGGGTAAAATTAGACGAATATGAGGTAGAATTTGCTGAAAATGTAGAGTGTTGTGCTGGTGTCAGTAAGGAGTTTGACAACTTGAAAGTTGTTTCTACTCTACTCAGAGACAGTGGTATTAAGAGCAAGGTTATCAGCAAATTTGTGCCTATTTTTAACAGTTTGATCAATAAATATCTACAGTGCATGGACTTCTTTGTCAATTTTACACTGGACGAAGAATTCAATGAAGTCATCAAGTCTCGTTACCGTGATGTATTCTCTTATGCATCGTTTTCAGAGGGTGAAAAGCAGAAAATTGACCTATCTTTGCTGTTTTGCTGGCGTGACATTGCTAAGATGAAAAACTCTGCATCGACCAATCTCCTCATCCTTGACGAGGTATTCGATTCTTCTCTTGATACTGCTGCTACAGACGAATTGATGAAGATTCTGAAGGGTATGGACGACAGGACCAACCTATTTGTGATCAGTCACAAGGGCGACATCCTTCTGGACAAGTTTGATACTGTGGTCACCTTTGACAAGGTGGGTGATTTCTCAACCATGAAGCAGGACAGTCTATAAAGTGGCACCTTCCCCCTTTCGGGGACCGTGTGTCTGTGTATAATAGATGCATACACAAATAAAGCATGACCGTACAAGAAGTAAAAGGCACCCTCGCCAAACTACTCGCCGCTGAAAACCTCACTGTTGAGCACAGAGTAGTCAGCACAGCATCCTTTGACGTGAATAAGCGCGTCTTGATCCTCCCTATCTGGAATGCTAAGGAAATTGTCTCCAACTTGCTGGTAGCGCATGAAGTGGGACACGCTCTCTTCACCCCAGACGGTGACCTTCTAGACGATCTTCCTTGCCCTAAGTCTTATGTTAATGTGACCGAGGATGCTCGCATTGAGAAACTGATGAAACGTAAATTTGCAGGTATTGCCAAGGATTTCTACGGTGGATACAAGCAACTTCACGAAGATGACTTCTTCTCTGTCAAGGACATCAATGCTGACAGTCTCAAACTGATTGACCGCATCAATCTTTACTATAAACTGGGTGCAAATCACTTCCTCCCCTTCTCTGATGAGGAGTTGCCTCTTCGTGATGCAGTTGGTGATGCAGAGACTTTTGAGGATGCTATCGCTGCTGCTGTCGCTATCAAAGAGTTTGAAAAAGTAGAAGTATATCCGCAAAAACTTGATAATCTTCCACAATTAGACAACAATTCTGGTGGTGGTAGCGACGAGCAAGAGGCACAAGATGAGCAACCTTCATCTGAAGGTGATGAGGGTGACGAGCAAGAAGGTGATAAAGAATCCAAGCAAGATCCTGACCTTGATACACCCTCATTCACTCGCAATGGTGGTGAAGAGGCATCGACTGTTGAGTCTCTTGAGGAAGCACTGCAGGACATCGCAAGTCAAAACAGTAGCAACGAGACTAGGTATCTTGAGGTCCCTGATGTTAACCTAAAACACGTCATTATTGACCCTAAAATGGTCAATACTATGTCTGAGGATTACTGGTCTTCATGGACCCAAACTGGATTCCCAGACAGCATACTTGACTTCTCTACTGCAGATCAAAATTACCAGAATTTCAAGAAAGATTGCACCCGTGAGGTGTCATATCTTCAGAAAGAGTTTGAGATGAAGAAATCTGCAGCAGCACATGCTCGCCAATCTATCTCTAAGACTGGTGTGCTTGACACTGCTAAACTCCATCAGTATCTTTACAATGAAGACCTCTTTAGGAAGGTTACAGTCACTCCTGACGGTAAAAATCATGGTCTGATCTTCCTCATGGACTGGTCAGGGTCCATGGCAGAAATTCTCCACGATACTTTCAAGCAACTGCTGTCACTTTGTTTCTTCTGTCGCAAGTCTGGCATCCCATTCAGTGTATATGCCTTCGTAAATGATGCTTCATACGCAGAATTTCGTAACTATGAGGAGGTTGTTGGAAAGGAAGGTGACTTCTATATTGGTAGTCGCTTCCACCTTGTAGAATTCCTTAACGGTGACCTAAACAACAGTGTTTTTGATAGATATGCTAGGAATCTCTTCCGTGTGACTCAGATGTATGAGCAACGCTACGGCAACCTTCATCCCTTCCATTCACGTCCAGTGCCTGATGCTATGCCTAGTCACCTTATGCTCGCTGGCACTCCTCTAAATGAGGCACTCTTGTGTCTTCAGACTCTGATCCCTGCATTTACTGCTAAGTATGGTGTTGAGAAGTGTCACGTTAGTGTCCTGTCTGATGGTGAGAGCAACTGGTCTGGATGCTGGGTCAAGTCTTCATACGACGATAAGATCCATCGCTCTGGAATGCCATACAACGCCGCTATCCGTTGCCGTAAGACTGGTCGTACTTATACGGCACCTCAGTGGGGTAATTACATGACTGAAACCATCTTGCGTTACATGAAAGGTCGTTTCCCACAGTGTAACTTCACAGGTTTCCGTCTTGGTAATGCCCGTGACATTGGTTACATCATCCAAAACTTCAACTCTCTTACTCAAAAGGAGAGAAAGACTGCTGCTGATGTATTCAAGAAGTTTAAGTCAATCTCTGCTCCAATCATGGGTTATCAAGAATTGTTTCTAATTCAAAGTAACAAGTTGAATGAGGAGGTAGAGTTTGATGTAGAGGAGGATGCATCCAAGGCACAGATTACTCGTGCCTTCAAGAAGACCCTTAAGGCAAAGTCCAACAACAAAAAGATCCTCTCGTCCTTTATCAATCAAATTGCATGAATGTATTTGCAGTAGATGATGATCCTGTCCTGGCAGCATGTTGTCTGCCAGACAAACACATCGTTAAGATGCCACTAGAGTGTTGCCAAATGCTCGCTGTTGTATTCAGTAAGTGGTATCTCAATGAGGGTCCTGTCCTGAAGAAGGATGGGACTCCTTATGCTACAGAGAAGGGTGCATTTCGTAATCACCCTTGCACTAAGTGGGTAGCAGAGTCTGACCACAATATCCAGTGGTTACTGCAGCATGGTATTTCTCTGTGTGAAGAGTATACATATAGATACGGTAAAAGACACTCCTGTCAATCAACACTTGTAGTTGCTGGTCTGACGTATCAGTATGGTTGTCCTGACCAGCACACGCCATTCGCTCGTGCTATGCCAGACGAGTTTAAGTATGATGATAGTATCTCTACTATCGAAGCATATAGACGGTATGTGGCAAGCAAACCATGGGTGGCATCCAACTACCTGCGTGTGCCAGATAGGAAACCGTCATGGGTAGACTACCATTCCCCCCTCACCCGTGTATAATAACTGTATACACAACAAAGAAACACATGCCATTCGCAGCACACCCAGTGACCACTGATCATATCGTTAACTACCTCATATCAAAGCATGGCGAGCAAGTTGGGACCACAGAATTACTTGGTGCTGCTGAGCATTTCTCTTGCTCCTTCGCTACTGTCAAGAAGCGCCTCAAGGACCACAAGTCTGGTATCGGCAAGTGGAATCTCTCTGTGCAAGAAGTCAAGCAACAACTTGAGACTGTCGTGAAGCATAGTGAGTCACTCATTCCCCTTAAGGATGCTAACTATGTGCCCTTTGGTAATGCCACTGACCTCAAGAAGATCATCAAGTCTAAGATCTTCTACCCTACATTCATCACTGGTCTCTCTGGTAACGGTAAGACCCTTGGTGTGGAGCAATCCTGCGCTCAACTCGGACGTGAGTTGATCCGCGTAAACATTACTGTTGAGACTGATGAAGATGACCTCATCGGTGGTTTCCGTCTCGTCAACGGTGAGACTGTGTGGCACAACGGTCCCGTGATCGAAGCACTTGAGCGTGGTGCTATCCTGCTGCTTGACGAGATCGACCTTGCATCTAACAAGATCCTCTGTCTGCAGTCTATCCTTGAAGGTAAGGGTGTCTTCCTGAAGAAGATCGGTCGTCAGGTGTCTCCTGCTGCTGGTTTCAACGTCTTTGCTACTGCTAATACTAAGGGTAAAGGCAGCGAAGATGGTCGTTTCATCGGCACCAACGTGCTCAACGAAGCATTCCTTGAGCGTTTCCCTGTGACCTTTGAGCAAGAGTATCCTGCTCCTTCTATTGAGACTAAGATGCTCAACAACTATTGTGCTGAGTTGCAGTGCTGTGACGATGACTACATCAAGAATCTGGTTGCATGGGCAGACATCATCCGTAAGACTTTTAAGGATGGTGGTGTCGATGAGGTGGTCTCCACCCGTCGCCTTGTCCACATCATCCGTGCTTACAGCATCTTCTCTGACCGTGTGAAGGCAATCAAGGTCTGCCTCAACCGTTTCGATGATGAGACTAAGCAGTCATTCATCGAATTGTATGATAAGATTGATGCTGACGTTGACGTGTCGGTTGACAATCCTCTCAGTCTCTGATATCCTTTATAGATAATCTCTGTTTATTATGGCAAACAAGTATAACGAAGATGAGATTATCAAGGAGTTGAAAGACTACATCTGCGCTACCTACCAGCAGCACTATTCCAGTGGTAACGGTGAAGGTATCCAGACCCTTGATCTCATCAATGCTTGTGGTGACGCTGAGGCATTCTGTAGGAGCAACATCCTGAAGTATGCCTCTCGCTATGACAAGAAAGGCACCGCTAGACGTGATCTCATGAAGGTGCTACACTATGCTGTGTTACTGATTCACTTCAGTGACCAGTCGGCAACACTCGAAACTTACCCCCAGTAATTATGCAACCTGAAGCAAGACAAACAGTTAAACTGAGCAAGCAAACCATTGAGGTGCTTCGCAACTTCAGTGCTATTAATAAGTCTATTCTTATTGATCCTGGTAAGTTTATAGAAACGATGTCAGTCAATAAGAATATCATCGCTGCAAGCGATATCCGTGAGGGAATCCCTGAGCAGATGGCAATTTATGATCTGCCTCTCTTCCTCGGTGCTCTGTCACTCTTCAAGACCCCCATTCTCTTCTTCCCTGATAACAAGAAGGTTGTGATCTACGACGAGGACACCAAGGGCAAGACCACCTTCTACTACAGTGACCCCGAGATCATCGGTAGGGTCCCTGAGTTTAACCCTGATCTCCCTGACCCGGAATTGTTCTTTGACCTGCCACAGCAGGATCTGGATCAACTCATGCAGGCATCTAAGGTCTATGGTGTGGAAGATCTCTGCATCTATGGGTTTGAAGGTGAGTATAGTATCTGTGTGAAAGACAAGAAGAATGACACGTCTAATGTCTTCTCCCTGCCACTGAAGAAACCAACCTTTAATGACCCGCAGAATATGACAGTTGAGCGTATGACATTCTGTTATTGTTTCAAGGTTGAGAATCTGAAAATGATGACTGGTAGTTATCATGTAACGCTCTCACGACGTAACATCGCTAACTTCTCTAGTCTCTCCAACTCCTCCCTCAACTATTTTATTGCTCTTGAGCCCTGATTATGAATGATAAATTGTTTCTCTGGGTAGAAAAGTATCGTCCTCAGACTATTGAGGAGTGCATTCTACCAGGAAGCACTAAGGAAATCTTTCAAGGTTTCCTGGATCAAGGTGAGATCCCTAATCTCTTACTCTCAGGGTCTGCTGGTGTTGGTAAAACTACTATCGCCAAGGCACTGTGTAAGGAGTTAGGTGCCGATTGTCTGGTTATCAACGGATCTGACGAAGGTCGTTTCCTCGATACCGTACGTAACCAGGCAAAGGTGTATGCCTCTACAGTCTCTTTGACCTCCACTGCTAAGCATAAGGTCATCATTATTGATGAGGCAGATAACACCACACCTGATGTGCAGATGCTTCTCCGTGCTTGCATTGAGGAGTTTCAAAAGAATTGTAGATTTATCTTTACTTGTAATTACAAGAATAAGATTATCTCTCCTCTACACTCACGGTGCTCTGTTATTGACTTTGCACTTAAGGGTAAGGATAAGCAAGCACTAGCAGGGGCATTCTTCAACCGTGTTAAAACTATCCTAGATAGTGAAGGCGTCAACTATGAGCCAAAGGTTGTCGCTGAGGTGGTCCAGAAACATTTCCCTGACTTCCGTCGCACACTCAATGAGTTGCAACGGTATTCTTCTTCGGGGAAGATTGATACAGGTATCCTTGGTGTCTCCAATGACATCAACATTACCAACCTCGTAGGATATATTCGTAACAAAGAGTTTACCAACATGAAGAAGTGGGTGACTCAGAATATGGACAACGAGCCTATTTCTATTATGAGAAAGATCTACGACAACCTCTACAACCATGTCCAACCAAAGTCAATTCCTGAAGCAGTGCTGGTCATCTCTGAGTATCAGTATAAGTCTGCTTTCGTTGTTGACCAAGAGATCAACATGGTGGCATTCCTAACCGAATTAATGATGAGATGTGAATTCAAATGAATGTAAAACTATTCCGTATGCGGTCTGGCGAAGATGTCGTTGCAGACCTGATCGAAGACACTGAAGATAGTGTCACTTTCTGTAACCCTATTGTCGCTATCCCTAGTGGAGAAGGTAGACTGGGGTTTGCTCCTTGGGCACCACTTCTGAATGGACGTGACGCACCTGTGACTGTCCCCAAAGACTACATTGTCTTTGGTCCTCTTGACACTCAAGAGGCAGTGGTCAAACAGTTTGAGCAAATGTTTAGTATCATTGAAACTCCTAGTAATAAAAGACTGGTGTTATGACCAATCAGAAGAAGAGAGCACAGGTTAAATCTAGATTTTATTATATCTTCTGGGGAGTTGCTACTATCTCAGTACTCGCAGGTCAACTCTATGTTGGCAGCGGATACCGAATGTTGCATTACTCTATGGAAGATCTAATAAATAAGGTTAACGCTGTAATGCTACAAGTCAAACCCAATTCATACGAGGGTTACATGTGAGACAAAATTACCAACCACTAAACTTCTTTCCCGTCCAGTGTTATAGTTTTAGTTGTGATAAATCTCTTCTGGACACTACTCTAGGTATTGTAAAAGGTCTAGAGTATCGATCGTTTAACGAACCTACAGGTGTCCTTACTTCTTCTGACGTTCAGCAGAAGGAAAGTTTCGCTCCACTCATGTCATGGTTTCAAGAGTGTATTGACACAATGCACGTTGATACGGGTCTTAACTGTGATAGGTTGGTAGTTAATAAGTCATGGGTAAACAAGTCTGCAGCAGGGTCTGGTCACCACCACGACGCTCACAGGCATCCTATGTCATACTACAGTGGTATCCTTTACCTCACACCTGGTGCTCCTACGATATTCATTGACCCTCTCTTCCAGAGGGAGTGGGGATCCTTTTACTTGGATGGTAGAGTCAACACTGAGTTGGCATATCATGGTGGTGCTGGTGGTCTGCTACTATTTCCTAGTTGGATTATACATGCAACTGCTCCCAATACAGAAGATGTTGATAGATACACTATGGCATTTAATACATTCCCCTCAGGTGACATCAATCTAGGTGGGCATGGTTTACCCATGGCCAGAGTTAAGACTGAAGGATGGAAGGATCTTGGTCCATTGAATTTAGATGAATATGCAAGGGACTGAATTACATTTGTTTCCTGTTGTATGCAGGACATATCAACAACCTGATAAGACTCTCAATCAACGTGTGATTGACTCGCTGGATGGGTATCCTTCTCAGCAGTCTAACTTTCCTGAAGGTGTCATCACTTCACGTCCTGATCTCCATAAGGTAGAAGAGGGTCCTATCACAGAGTTGAGGCAATTTTTCTGGGACTGTCTAGCAGAGTATAGGTATGCCTACAAACTCTACTGTGATGCCCTAGAGATCTCCTCTATGTGGTTTAACTATGCACCTGCTGGGAGTGGGTTTGGACACCCTTTACACAGGCATCCAATGTCTTATATAAGTGCTGTCTACTACCTCACTCCTGGTGCTCCTACCTTCTTTGACGATCCTGTTACACCTCGCACATATGACACACTAGATGTCTTCCAATATGATAAGATGGAGAGTGAATGGGGCATCAATGAAAAGGTTGATGCCGAGGAGAATAAACTGCTCATCTTTCCCTCCTGGTTGCGACACTACTCAGGTCGTCAACTAGATGATTATGACCGTTGGACTATCGCACTCAACGTATTCCCATGTGGTAAGGTGAATGTTGGTCCATTTGAAATGCCACAACTACACGTCTCTATACAATGAAGTATTATAAAACACCCCTCAGATATCCTGGTGGTAAATCAAGGGTAGCAAAGATGTTGCTTGAGAAATTCCCAAGTGAGATCAAAGAATTCCGTGAGCCCTTCGTGGGTGGTGGGAGTGTGGCACTGCTATTCTCCCAGAAGTATCCTGACATTCCTGTATGGATTAATGATAAGTATGAATACCTCTACAGTTTTTGGAAGATGCTCCAAGAGCGTGGCGATGAGTTATCGGATACTCTCTATAATATCAAAGTCGAAAACAGTACAGAAGAAAAAGCGAAGGAGTTATTCATATCTGCTAAAACAGAGATATCCAACGCAGATCAATTTCGCCAAGCTGTGCTCTTTTGGATTCTTAATAAGTGTAGTTATAGCGGGTTGACTGAAAACTCTTCCTTCTCTAAGACTGCATCTAATCAAAACTTCACCACCCGTGGTGCTCATCACCTGAAGAATATCTCTGAGATTATTCAGCACTGGCACATTAGCAACCACGACTATGAGTTTGTAATGAATCGGGAGATGGTGAATAGTAAAGATGTATTCATTTTCCTAGATCCTCCCTACAAGATCAACACATATCTCTACGGCACTAACGCAGAGATGCATAAGAATTTTAATCACATTAAGTTTGTAGAAGACTGTAAGGTATGTCCTCACAACTGGTTGGTTACATACAACGTTGATGATGAGTTGAAAGAAGCATACAAGGACTTCAATCAAGAAGAGTTTCGTATCACCTATGGTATGAAGCACAGAGTAGATAATAAACTCAAGACCGAATTGTTAGTTACTAACTTCACCGAATCCACTCCTCTGGCATCTCTTTATGAAACAGTATGACATTCCTCTCAAAGATTATCTCAACAGTATCAATCTAAAGCAAGGGGATCTCTCAGAGGATCCTGTTGCCATGAAAAAGTATCCAGCATTTGTTATCAACAAGTGTATGATGCATCACGTTGATACGTTGATGCACGCTAATGAGATGAATGCATGTCAAAATTTAGACAGCGACTTACAATATTCCTATTACCTATATAGTGTTAGGAAATCCAAGAGATTCTCCCCATGGGACAAGAAGATAAAGGACGGTGATCTTGACCTAGTTAAACGATACTATGGTTATAACACTGAGAAAGCACAAGCGGCGTTAAAGATTCTAACCCAGGACCAATTACAAATTATTGCATCTAAATTGAATACTGGAGGTAAGAAATGAGCGATGAGATCCAATGGTCTCAAGACATGATGTTGGAAGTGACGCTTAAAGAACCCGACGATTTTCTCAAGGTAAGAGAAACCCTCACCCGTATTGGTGTTGCGTCTAGGAAAGAGCGCAAATTGTATCAGTCTTGTCACATTCTCCACAAACGTGGTAAGTATTACGTCGTACACTTTAAAGAGTTGTTTGCGTTGGATGGTAAACCAACAAACATCACTACGAATGATATCGAGCGTAGAAATCGCATTGCAAAACTGTTGTCGGACTGGGGTCTGATTGACATTGCTCGCGAGGAAGAGGGATTAAACCTTGCTCCCCTTAACCAAATTAAAGTTTTGTCCTTTAAGGATAAAGGTGAATGGACTTTAGAGTCTAAATATAATATTGGAAAGAAAAAACAACCCACAGAGGTATAACTCAACATGGCAGATACATTTGACTCTGCTGATGGTGAGAAGGATAATAATGAAGATAAGAGTGAAGTACTTGGTAATTTGGTGAAAGTTACGGTCCTTATTTGGTCCGCATCCCTACTCACATTTAGCTACGTCCGACTTCCTAACGGACAAAAAATCTTAGATTTCGATCCTACCTTCATAGCTTCGGTCTTCAGCGGATCGCTCGCTGCCTTTGGCCTTAGTCCAGCGAAGAGTGGTGGTAGTGCTCCAAAGAAAGCCCCGTCAATCGGTAAACACGAGGAAAACAACAATGCAAAAGTTAATTAATGCTATGGCAGTCCTTTCGTTTCTTGGGACTGCATCCATCGTTGGTGGTGGCACCTATTTGTATGTACAGAAAGATGCAATTGCCGCACAACTAATGGGCAAGGTTGCTGCAGCAGCAACAGAAGCAATCGCTTCTGGTCTACCTAGTCTTGTAGAAGGATCCATGCCAGAGTTGCCTAAGGCAACTGGAGGTGCATCTATACCAGCTGGTAGACTACCAGGTCTGCCATGAATAATAAACTAAAGATAGCAGCAGGTGCGGTTGGCGGTCTATTCGCTGTCGCACATATAGGTTTACTTGGTTATGTAATCCATAGGCCGGAGCAACCTAAGGTAACTCAGGTCCCTACCATTAATATTCCACGAGGCACTCCATACTCTTCATATAAAATTGAGGCAGGTAAGGATGGATACACTATTGAATACAAGGCAAATGATCCTGCTATTCTTGAGTCACAAAGATCATTAGATTTAGACAAATCTAGTAGTGGTTTCTTTGGTGGTAACAGAAATGAAGTTAGATCAGAGCATCGTAGTGATCAATTCACTATGGAAGGCACCCGAAATATGGGAGGTGAAATAGGTGAATCGGGAAAGATCGGGGGTGTAAGCGCCGAGTGCATAGCGGCGGACGCTGGCGCACGGTCTCAAGGTGCAATGGCAGGCACAGCAATTAGTGCTGGCATCATCGTCCCTGCTGTTTCTAGCATCCCCTATGTTGGATGGTTAGCAGGTGGTTGGGCACTGCTTCTAGGACAGAAAGCAGGGTCTGAGCTAGGGTCTCAAGTTGGGACAGTATTTAATGATTGTTAATGGAAATCAGGGATATCCAATTAAATGATATAAACATCGGGAATCTTCGTATTCCCGAAGTTCGTGATTGGATTGTAAATCCTCCAACGGCAATCCCACCTAGCGTCCCTATCACGGAGCAGGTAGGTGTACCTATTGTAGATGTGCCTGGATGTGTAGAGGCACACGAATCAAATAATAATTCTAATACTGTCGGTGTAGATGATGAGAATGGAGTGGTAACATACTGCGATGCTGGTATGCCAAACTTCAATCCTCTTGACTACGATACTAATAAGATGGACTTTGAGTATGACACTCCAGTCCCACCTATATCTCCTAAAGAGCAACCAGATCATGACACACCAGAGATCCCTAAGGACACGAGTGTAAGCACCGCTAAGGTGGACTGTCCTACACAAGCGCAAGCATTAAAAGAACCAGTTGGACACATCAAGGGTGACAAGAAGGTCACTGGGTATCAACTGGTTGGTAAGGAATGTATTCAGGTAACAGATAAACTATCCATTCCTGATCAGGTTGTAGGTAATCTCCCTAGTGCTGGTGCTGTTACGGCGACTGCATCGATTGCTGTCGTTGCAACGACTGCTGCACTGCTTTCAAAACCGCTTGCTGATCTAATTTTGAAAGCGGTGAAGCCGACTGTGAAGAAGGTAATGAAGAAGATTGCTGCGATTCGTGGGAAGACTCCTCCGGTTGAGTCATCAAAGGAGCGCCAAGGTCAGCAGCGTCAGAGGAATAAGGCAATTCGGATTTTGAAGGGGCGGGAATAGTGTGAGTGTGATTCTTTAATATATTTACATTAGCAACCTGCACATCTGCACAGATAGAAGCATACTTTGTACCAGGTGCAAAGCGAATACCTTCCTTCAATAAATTTCCACAATTTTTTAGTCTAGCGATCTCAAAGTCGAGACGCTTATTAGCAGTTAGTTGCTGCATCATTTGGATGTTAGCAGCAGCTGCTTGTTTACATTGGTCCTGTAGTGTCTTATCTAATGGTTTAGACCATGTAGCAGAGAACCCCACACCAACACTATAGTTATCTTTCTGTCCAGTCCTAGTAGGGACATGGTAGAGAATGTCACCAGGATTGTCTAATACACCATCTTCATTTATGTCTCGCATGTCATACACAGGATCCTGATAGTATGGCTCATATGGTTTAGATGTTGATGCTGTGCCTGTCACATAGGGTGTGAAGTTTAACGTTGGTCCTTGACATTGGATACCGTTACCGTAGGTGTTGGTAATGTATGGTCCTTGTAAAACTTGGATAGCTTGGTTTGTGACAGAGCCAGAACTATTAGCAATAGGGCTAGCAGTAGCGGATACACCGCCAATAGTTTCAGCAAAAACCTGACAGGGGGTAGATATTGTCGCTGCAAGTGCTATTACTGAGTAAAAATACTTGTTGTATCGCTGACGCTTGTAACGTCTGTCACTCTTTGAATGATGGTCTGCTGAGTCAATCCTGGTCCGCTTAGTGTTTCTGTGAACTGAAACGCTGCGCCAGGTATTGTCTGAGTAAAGGCCGGTTTGTTTGTCGGCGTTGTCCATGAAGAAGTCACTCCATCAATAGTTACATTGTTTGATCCTGTACCAGGATTTAGGTTACCTGAAGCGGTAACTCCTGATCCAGTAACGGAATATTGATATCCCGTGTTGTAGTCCATACTGTTTATGGTCTCAGTTACCTTACTGGTTGTTTCTGTGTGGCTGGTCATTGATCCCTGAGTGAAATTTGGGACTACGGGGACTGCCTTTGCAACAGCCCCATGTAAAGCACCAAGAATTAATCCGAGACCGATTGCTTCTTGTAATCTAGTCATATTTATTCTCAGTCAATGACAGTGATTTCAGACACAAATTGTCCCGTCGCAGATGTGCCAGCCCCACCAGCCGTCACCGTAAGGGCACCACTGGTCAAGACAGTACCTGCAAGGGTGTCTTTGGCACCAGCAGTATATGAAGTCTGACTGGAGAAGTTACCCACCGTGCCTACAGTTGGTGCGCTTGTTGAAATGGCATCACCTTGAGTAAATGACTGAGCATAGCTGAATGAATTGCCTGCTGTGTGTTGGGTCGCTGCAATATTGCCAGGAGATACGATCCCACTGGTGATTGTCCCAGTAGATATAGTGTTAGCAGTAGTGCCATCTGTGGTGTTTATCCCACTACCCGAGATAGCGTAACTGTTACCTACTCTGGAAACGGTAGACATTGCTGCATCAACATTCAATTGCACACTAGATGCATGTTTAGTAACAAGACCACCTGCATGGGCGGCATTTGTTGTCATCAATAACATAACGATAGGAAGCAGAGATTTTCTCATTTCCATCGAAATAAAGATCTAATTTATTTAGACAAGTAAGTATGTTTACGGTAAACCGTTTGGTCGAATTAGATAAATAACTGTGATTGCCTTCGGGGATCACACAATACAAACTCGCTTTATAAGGAGCTATGGACATTACTAAGTTTACGTCGAAAGACATTGACGCTATTTTTGATGCGTCTCAAAGATTTTCAGTAGGTTTTGACGACCTATTTCATCGCTTGCATTCCTACGGAGTAGGATCACCAGGCGGTCATTATCCTCCATACAATATCGTCAAGGAATCAAACGTTAAGTGGAGGATAGAAGTGGCACTAGCTGGATGGTCACCAGAAGACATTGAGGTAAATACTGAGAGCAATGTCCTGATCGTCAAGTCAAAGTCGGCGAAGGCACACGAGGAGGAGTATGCCCACAGAGGTGTGGCATCTCGGTCTTTCGCACGAGGTTTCAATCTGTCTGACGATTTGGAAGTTGGCACAGTCAGATTCACAAATGGTATGCTTATGGTAGAATTGCAGAAGATTATTCCTGACCACCAGAAACTGAAGGTTTATGAAATCCAAGATACTACAGTACCTCAAGGTGGCAGTGACGCACCCAGTGACCCACATTAACATTCTGGTTATGGGCACTATGATTTTTATTGGAGTGATCCACAACAATGCACATTTTTACATGACTCAGGATGCAGATACTTACGTCAGACAATGGTGTAAGTCTTCAGATCAAAACAAAGAGATTTGCAAAAGATACAGCCGTTAGTGGCATATATAATGTGCAACTGAAGAGACCACCCTTGTGGGGTCTCTTTTTGTTTGGAGTTGATTTTAATGAATATGTATGTTAACCTGTGTCCAGCATACACAGAGAAGAGTGAAACCCTTACTCTTGACGTGCCACCTGATCTGATGGACTCGCTTATGCAGTATGTCCATGTCCTTTCGGAAGAGAAAAACATCTCAGCACACCGTGCCTTTCAAGACATGGTGCAAGGCACTTACGAACAACTAATGGAAAAAGATTATGAGCGTAAAAATCGCAAGAATGCAAAGCGGCGAGGACGTAATCGCTGACATTAGAGAAGTCAGAGCGTCCGAAGACCACACTCTGCCTCTCGCATATCAGTTTAATCAACCCTATTCAGTGGTGATTGAGCAACCTGCAGACAAGATGTTTGATTTTCAGGGGGAGGAGACTGTCCCTGACGAGATGGACCTCGCTGATGTGCAGATCAAATTGTTTCCATGGTCTCCACTGACTGTAGGTAGCAACATCGTATCTGTAGTGTCAGTTGTGAGTCTTGGTGACCCTCACGAAAACGTGGTTGAGAGTTACAAGGCTATACTTAAGTCGCACAAACCTGCTGGTATGAGCGTATACTTTGATGAGCAAGATGCCACTGCAAGAGACCTATGATTAAAGTTTTAATTCTAAAAAACAATCCAGACACTTACCTCATTGGTAAACTTACTGAGCTGGACGAAGAACCTAGTCTCCTGTTGGAAGACTCGCATGTGATTCAGGTGGATGGCACTGTGCAAGTGTATCCTCTCCACACCGACCAACGATTTATCTTCTTGACATCCACCGATATTATGTCTATACTGGATCCTGCACCCGTAGTGCTGGCAGCATACCAGAAAGCAGTTAATGAGTGATTTTTACACCAGTGTCTGTCTACTGGGCGATGACGTTCTCATCCGAGGTTACGAGCAGGGATCCCCTGTGCAGTATCGGGAGAAGTCTCGCCCTACTCTTTTTCTAGTGCCTCAGGCACAGCAGAAGACGAGTAAGTTTAAGACACTAGATGGTCGTTATGCTTTCCCTAAACAGTTTGATGGTGCCCGTGAAGCACGGGGGTTTATCAAACAGTATGAGGGCGCATCGGGTCTGGAAGTCCATGGATATGAGCGGTTTGTTTACCAACACATCGCTCAAAAATGGAAAGGTGAGATTGATTATGACATGTCCCAGATGAAAATCTGGACCATTGATATTGAGGTTGCCTGTGAGAATGGATTCCCAGACGTGCTAGCATCTGCTGAGGAGATGCTGTGCATTACGATGAAGAACTTCAATACCAAAGAGACAATCACTTGGGGCACCCGAGAGTTTGTAACTCCTAAGGATATTGAATACCGTGTCTTCTGGACAGAGAAGGAGATGCTACAGGACTTTCACTCATGGTGGAATCAGAATACCCCTGATATCATTACTGGATGGAATAACAACCTGTATGACATTCCTTATATCTGTCGTCGTATCGAGCGGGTGCTAGGTGAGAAGTGGAAGAAGTCTTTGTCCCCTTGGAATAGGGTGATTGACAGAGAGATTAAGATGATGGGACGCACCAATATAGCGTATGAAATAACTGGTGTAGCGATCCTTGATTATCTCGATCTCTATAAGAAATTCACTTATACTAACCAGGAATCCTATCGCCTAGACCATATCGCTATGGTCGAGTTGGGTGATAAGAAGTTGGACCACTCTGAGTTTGAAAACTTCAAGGATTTCTATACGTCTGACTGGCAACGCTTCGTGGAATACAACATCCATGACGTTAATCTCGTTGACAGTCTGGAAGATAAGATGAAGTTAATCGAGTTGGCAGTTACTATGGCGTATGACGCTAAGGTAAACCTTGAGGATGTATATTCTCAGGTCCGCATGTGGGACACTTTGATCTACAATGATCTTAAGGGTCGTAACATTGTGGTGCCACCTCGCCTAACTACTAAGAAGGACGACAAGTATGCGGGGGCATATGTCAAAGAACCGATTCCTGGAAGCTATGATTGGGTTGTGTCTTTTGACCTTAACTCTCTCTACCCTCATCTTATCATGCAGTACAACATCTCACCCGAGACACTTTTGGACGAAAGACACCCAACGGTTACTGTTGATCGAATACTTAATCAAGAAGTAGTCTTCGATGGAGACGGTTGTGTATGTGCTAACGGTGCTCAGTATCGTAAGGACATACTAGGTTTCCTTCCTCAAATGATGCAGAAGATTTATGATGAGCGAACGATTTATAAGAAGGCCATGCTTAAAGCGAAGGGGGATAATGAAATTCACCCAAGTGCCAAACTACAAAGAGATATTAGTAAATTCAATAACATCCAAATGGCTCGAAAGATCCAACTCAATTCGGCTTATGGTGCCATTGGAAATCAATACTTTAGATATTACAACTTGGCTAATGCTGAGGCGATTACTCTATCGGGACAGGTAAGCATCCGATGGATTCAAAACAAAATGAATGCTTACCTTAATAAAATTTTGAGGACGACTAATGTTGACTACGTTATTGCTGCTGATACTGATTCCATCTATCTCAATCTGGGTCCTTTTGTTGACAAGGTATTCAAGGGCAGAGAGAAGAGCGATGATAGTATTGTTAGGTTCCTTAACAAGGTGTGTGAAGTGGAATTTGAGAAGTATATTGGAAATTCTTATGAAGCGTTGGCAACCTATGTAAATGCATATGACCAGAAGATGTTTATGAAGCGAGAGAATATCGCTAACCGTGGCATCTGGACAGCAAAGAAACGATACATCCTCAATGTATTTGATAGTGAGGGTGTCCGTTACAAGACTCCTAAACTAAAGATCAACGGCATTGAGGCAGTCAAATCTTCCACACCAGCACCATGTAGGACCGCCATTAAGGACGCTCTAAAGGTAATTATGAATGGGACAGAGGAAGAATTGCAAAAGTTTATTGCAGACTTCCGTCAGAAGTTTGAAGCGATGCCTGTAGAAGAGATCGCATTCCCCCGTGGATGTAACAACGTGGCAAAGAATTCGTCACCTGCTACCATCTATGGCAAGGGATGTCCCATGCATGTGCGAGGAGCACTGCTGTATAACTTCTATATTAAGAAGAGAAAACTCTCACACAAATATCCCATCATTCAAGAGGGTGAGAAGATTAAATATGTGATGCTGAGGACACCAAACAAGATCAACGAGAATGTGATCTCATTCTTCCAGACTCTTCCAACCGAGTTTGGACTTGACAAAAGCATAGACTATGACTTACAATTTAAGAAGTCGTTTCTTGACCCTTTGACTGTAATCCTAGACACCATTGGTTGGAAACCCGAAAAAATAAACACCCTGGAGGCATTGTGGTCGTGAATTTTCTTTCCGATATCGTAAAGGAGATCGATAATGAATACGCTGGTCTGGTTTCAGACGGAGTTGCAGCAGGTGATACCACCTCCTATATCGATACTGGCAGTTATATTTTCAATGGACTGGTATCTGGATCGATCTATGGTGGAATCCCATCTAATAAAATTACTGCTCTAGCAGGTGAGTCTTCAACTGGTAAGACTTTCTACTGTCTTGGAATTGTTAAGCATTTTCTTGACATGGATCCTGATGCAGGTGTAATCTATTTTGAATCTGAGTCTGCCATCAGTAAAAGCATGATCGAATCTCGTAAGATTGATTCAAATCGTATGGTCATTGTCCCTGTTACAACAGTGCAGGAGTTTAGGCAGCAGGCAATTAAGATTATTGATAAGTATCTACAGATGCCTGAAGAGTCTCGCCAACCCATGATGTTTGTGTTAGACTCACTAGGGATGCTCTCAACCTCTAAGGAGATTGAGGACACCGAGGCGGGTAAAGAGACTCGCGATATGTCACGAGCGCAGGTAGTTAAGTCTATCTTCCGTGTGCTCACTCTCAAACTGGGTAAAGCAAACGTGCCCATGATCGTTACTAACCACACTTACGATGTTATTGGATCTTACGTTCCTACAAAGGAAATGGGTGGAGGCAGTGGACTCAAGTATGCTGCATCTACAATCATCTATCTCTCAAAGAAAAAAGAGAAGGATGGCAAGGAAGTCATTGGAAACATTATCAAAGCTAAGACTGCTAAGTCGCGTCTGAGTAAGGAGAATGCTGTTGTTGAAACCCGTCTTTACTACGACGAGCGTGGACTTGACCGCTATTTCGGACTACTGGAATTGGGTGAGAAGTATGGAGTCTTCCAACGGGTCGGTAATCGTATCAAGTTTGGTGAATCTTCTGTTTATCCTAAGTCTATTCTTTCTGATCCTGAAAAATACTTCACTCCTGAAGTGATGGTTAAACTTGACAAAGCAGCAGAGCAGGAGTTTTCCTATGGAGCATAAGGAATGGATTAAAATCTATCCTAAGGCACTCGATCCAAACGTATGCCGCAATGCTATCAACAATGCAAAGAGTTGCACACAGGTGATGAGGTGGGATGATGGTGTCCCAAAATATGACATCATCAATGTTTCCTACCTAGCAGACCAGGGAGACCACGAGTGGAATGCAATCCAACAACAGATTGTACCCATCATTCAGTGGTCTGCACATGAATATATGAAGGAATTAGACTGCGAGAGATTCTGGGCATCCAAAAATAATCTTGAGCAAATCAAATTGAATAAATACAATGTTGATACTGGAGATAACTTCGGTCTCCACATTGACGTTGGTGATGCCGACTCTGCTAAGAGATTCCTAGCATACAAATTATTCCTTAACGATGTTGAGGAGGGAGGCGAGATGGAATTTCCTCAAGTTGGACTCAAAATTAAACCACAGCAAGGTGATGTGGTATTATATCCACCTGGATGGACGTTTCCTTACTCGGACAACGCTCCTATCAGTAATGACAAGTATGAATTGACCACCTATCTACATTATCAATGAGCCTAAAGATCGAAGAAATTGCACTCAGTAAACTTATCCTTGAGGAAGATTACTGTAGAAAGGTTTTGCCTTTCATTAAGGATGAATACTTCGATATGTTTACTAACCGTCTGTTGTTTCAGACGATTCAGGAATACATCAGTGAGTATGACATCAATCCAGAGCCCAATGCTCTGAAGATTGAGATTGAAAACCGACGTGACATCACGGAGGATACTTACAAGGAGATTGAAACCTTCCTTGATAACTTAGATCGTGATTCTTACAATGATGAATGGTTGATGGAGACCACTGAGAAGTGGTGTAAAGAGCGTGCAGTCTACCTTGCTCTCATGGAGTCGGTTCAGATTGCTGATGGGCAAGATAAGACTAGGACAAAGGACGCCATACCCAGCATTATGTCTGAGGCATTGGGCGTCTGTTTTGATGATCATGTGGGTCACGATTACATCTCTGATGCAGCAGACCGTTACGATTTTTACCACAGGAAAGAGGAGAAGATTCCCTTTGACATCGACTATTTTAACAAAATTACAAAAGGTGGGTTGCCTAATAAGACTCTCAACATCGCACTTGCTGGTACAGGCGTCGGGAAGTCTCTATTCATGTGCCACTGCGCTAGTGCCAGTCTCCTGCAGGGGAGGAACGTACTCTACATTACACTTGAAATGGCAGAGGAGAAGATTGCTGAGCGAATTGATGCCAACCTCCTGGATATCCCGATCCAACAATTGAGTGATCCGATGTTTACTAAAGAGAGATACATCAAGAAGGTGGACTCTCTTAAGAAGAAAACACAAGGTCGCTTAGTTATTAAAGAGTATCCCACAGCGTCTGCACATGTGGGACACTTTGAAGCACTCTTGAATGAGTTGTCACTCAAGAAAGGTTTCCATCCTGACATTGTATTTGTTGACTACCTTAATATCTGTGCATCCTCACGATACAAAGGGACCATTGTAAATTCCTATACATATGTTAAGTCTATCGCAGAGGAATTGAGAGGACTCGCTGGAAAGTTGAATGTCCCTATTGTCTCTGCTACCCAAACTACGAGAAGCGGATATGGAAACTCTGATGTGGATATTACTGATACCAGCGAGTCTTTTGGACTGCCTGCTACTGCTGACCTTATGGTCGCGCTTATATCCACAGAAGAGATGGAGCAACTTGGTCAGATCATGGTCAAGCAACTTAAAAATCGATACAATGATCCCACAGTATACAAGCGATTTGTTGTAGGGATTGACAGGGCGAAGATGAGGCTGTATGATTGTGATCAGTCCGCTCAGGACAACATCATTGATGCTGGTGACATCAGTGATGACGCATTCACCGACACTAAAAAAAGTTTTGACGGATTCAAAGTATGAGTGACCCTAACAAGTTTACCAATCAAGGTGAGCCTAATTATGAATTGGAGCAACAGACAGAAAAAATCTCTGGTGATGCCCAAGAGAAGATTGAAGAGGAGAAGCAACGCGCTCAAGAAGTCGCAGACTCTACTCCCAAGACTCCTGAGGAGATGCTCAACAACCCTGATGTTGTGGCACCAAAAACTAAAAAAAAAGCGAAGGAGAAAAAGGCAGCTGCGGCAGATGCATCAACTGCGGGTGCCAAGCAAAAGTTTGAAGTGGATCTTGATCGCTATTGTGAGTTTGTAGATCGTGTTACCTCTTCTGCTAGTAAAGATTATGTTTCTTACATCGAACGTCTGACTGAGTTGCATCAAGCAGGTTGTAACATCGAGCGTCTAGACACTGCTGCAGCAGGTATCTGTGCAGAGGGTGGTGAGTTTATGGAGATCGTTAAGAAGATCAAATTCCAAGCGAAGCCATGGGACACTGCTAACAAGGAGCACCTGCAGAAAGAGTTGGGTGATATCATGTGGTATATTGCCAATGCTGCTATGGCACTGGACATGCGTCTTGATGAGATCATCTACATCAACACTCTGAAACTGGCAGCACGTTACCCTGAGGGTATGTTTGATCCTCACTACAGTGAAAACCGTGCTCCTGGTGACATCTAACCTCCTACACCATTACAAAGGAATAAATAGAGGGTAGAGATACCCTCTTTTTTATGGCTATTACAATTCTTCAGGAGAATGAAGATCAGTTTCGTGCTGTGCTAGATGCGTTCGCAAACGCAACTGACAATGATGTGATACCTATATCTAAGTTTGAGCAACAGGATGGTGATTCAACTAAGAGGATTAAAATATCGTGTAAGGTGCATGTTGAATCTGGTAAGAGACTTAGAGTTAGAGATCAGGTTGCTGATTATTTGGGGGAGCAGGCTGATAAGGGTCAACTTGATATCGTTGACGTTACTTTAGGTACCAAATCTAAACCTGATAAGGAAACGTTAGATGTTATAGTAAGAGAGAATCCAACTGAAGTAATTAGGATTGCAATTAAACCAATCAATAGTGGTGGGTCTGGTGGTGGTAGTGCTGCAACTACTGTACAAGAGACTGCTCTAGCAACGTTTCTTGCAATGAGATATGATAAGGGCACAGCCCTTGAGTGTCATCCTTCAAGGTCAGATGGATGTATAGATGAGGATGATTATATTAAAGGGTTAAAACAGGTTGACTGTGCTGGTAAGGTTACAGTTGAGGAGATAATGGGATTAGATGCGAGTTGGAAGGAGTCATGTATAAAGGGTGCCAATAAGATTGCTGCGGAGGTTCAGGGATCCAACTGGGTATATGTTAGAGGAGATAGTAGTATAGATGATGGTTCAATTAAGAGAGCATTTGCTAGAGTTAAGAAGAAATCTGGACTAGCAAACGAAGACAAGTGGAACCCTTCTGATATATGGATGGTACAAAAGAATAAGAAGTCTGAGATTACACAACTCTTAGACAAAGAGAATACAATTGATTGTTTGAATAATTATATTGCTCTAGCATTTTCAGATAAAGGTTGGCCTAATAAATCTGGTAAGAATGTTACTCCTAAGTCTCTCATTGGTATATCACTGAAGAAACTTGGTCCCAATGTTAACTTTACTATAATGAATGCACCTGGTCTTAATCAGATGCAGAAGGCACAGAATATATCTTTTCAAAAGACGAAGACACTTAATGAGTTGACTGCTTTCTCTGCTATGGATGTATACATTCTGATGAGTCCTAATGCATCTAAACAAAAGGATAGTTTTCAGTGTAGAAACTTTGCAGGACAGAGTGCTGGTGACTGGAAGTTAGAATTGAAAGGTGAGTATGCAGCACAAGGTAAGATACAAGGTAAGGTTATGAGAGATCTCTTAACTGATGCTGGGGGTTTCCCAGCAGTCCCTCAGGAACCAAACTTTAGTACCGAATGTAAAGAGTCAACTGATATGGAGGCACAAAACTTCTATGCTAAACAAAAAGGCAAGAAGATGTCCCAGGCACAGGCTAAAATTAGTGAAGAGATTTATACTTTATTAAAGAAGTATTGTTCAGCAAGAGATTGGGATGGTTCACCTACTGCCAAGGAAAGTATGTTGATGGAGATATCTACGAAGGATACATCTTGGAGGTACAGTAAACTAGCAGGACTTAGACTGTTAGATTGGATATGTAAGATACAAAGTGTTACGGAAAGAAACAGAGCATGCAAAGAAATGTATCTATATGCATCTTCACAGACTGAGAAGTCTTCCACTTACTATAAACTATACTAACCAGTTGGATTAGTGTCCACTCACCACCCCACTACCCCCTAAACACTGTTATAATACAGACATGGCAAAGAACACACACCTAGAGCACTTAGAAGATGACATATTCAACCAAGGATATGCTGGTGCAACTAATGCTGTCAACTTCCTGAAGTCCCTACGTGACATGCTGTCAGATTCTTCTGGTGGTAGTTCTGTGAAGGTTACAACCAAGTGGGACGGTGCTCCTGCTATTATATGTGGTAGGAATCCTCAGACTGGTAAGTTTTTCGTTGGTACTAAGAGTGTCTTTAATAAGGTTGACCCTAAGATTGTATACTCTTCTAACGATGCAGACAAATATTATGCAGGGTCTACCGTAGGAGATATACTTAAGAAGTGTCTAGTCTATCTCTCCAAGCTACCTATAGAGGGTGTCTTGCAGGGTGACCTACTGTATCAGTCTACTCCATCAGTAATATCCCAGGATCAGAAACCCCATTATAGATTCAAACCTAATACTATTACATATACTATCCCTAAGTATTCAGCCTTAGGTAGTAAGGTTGGTGGTAGTAAGTTGGGTATAGTATTCCATACAGAGTATAAAGGTAATACTATATCAACAATGTCTGCTGGTTTTGGGTGCAATGTATCAGGACTACAGGGTGTTAAGGAAGTAGCAGTATTCTCCTCTGAGTTTCAGAATATAAATGGCATGGCAAATCTCTCACAGACTGAGAAGAATGCATTGAATGCGGTCATTGTAAGGTCTGAGAGAGACCTCAGAAGAGGTCAATCATTCCTTAATGATGTCCAATCTGGTAAGGGACCATTTAGTATTCCTGCTTTGTTTAAAGTATACTTCAACCAGGTAGTCAGGGGCGGTGTTGTCCCTACTTCTGAGGGTATGGCAAAAGGATTTGGTGCTTTTGTTAAGAGTAAGTATGACTCTGAGATTGTGAAGAAGAAGACACCAAAGGCACGTAACGATTGGAGATCCAGACGTAGAGTAGACTTGAAATATCTAAATAGTAACAAGACACAAATGTTATCTGCCTTTAGAGGATTCAAATCTTTGATGGATGCTAAGGTGCAGATTATAAATAAACTTGTGAAGATTAAGAGTGTGGGAACATTCTTAGAAGATGAGAATGGAATGAGAGCTACAAGTCCTGAGGGATTTGTTGCCATTAAAGATGGCGCAGCACTCAAACTTGTTGATAGACTGGAGTTTTCCAGAGCTAACTTTACTGTCGCAAAGGACTGGGGTTAATGAGATTTATTCAATTCATCAGGGAGGCAACTGCTGCAGCAAAACCTGCTGCTAAGAAACCTTCCACGTCTAGTAAGGGTAAGTCTCCTGCTGCTCAAGCGAAGATTGATGATAAGCATGTTGCTATCACCTTTGGTAGATTCAATCCACCTCATGCTGGTCATGGTAAACTCCTTGATGCAGTCAAGTCACATGGTGGTGACTCAGGTAACTATCGTATCTACCCCTCTAGATCACAAGATCATAAGAAGAATCCACTGACTGCACAACAGAAGGTGGATCACATGCGTAAGATGTTTAAGGGGCACAAGGATGCTATCCAAAACAACGAATCGCACAGAAATATTTTTGATATCCTTCGTGACCTTCATGATGAAGGACATGAGCATGTAACCATGGTGGTCGGAGACGACCGTGTGAAAGAGTTTGAGACTCTTGCTAACAAATATAATGGTATGCATTATGACTTCAAGTCTATTAACATTAAGTCTGCAGGTCAGCGTGCTACTGATAGTGATGATCCTATCGAGAATATGTCTGCATCAGCAATGCGTAAACACGCCCAAGTGGGTGACCATGAATCATTCCACGTTGGGACTGGTGGATATAAGGACTCTAAGAAACTGATGGGTGATGTCATCACTGGGATGACACCTCCACCTAAAGTGAAGAAGGGTAAGAAGGGTGAGTCTGTCCATGAATCTCTGTGGACATACGCTCCTAAACTTGACTTTGATGCCTTCCGTGATCACTACATGCTCAACCACATCTATAAGGTGGGTGCAATTGTAGAGCATGATGACAGTGGTATCCGTGGTATGGTTGCTCACCGTGGCACTAACTACATCATCATGCGTGATGGTTGGGGTGGCGAGCACCGCTGCTGGTTGCAGCACATCAGTGAAGTTGCACAACTAGGACCATCAGATCTTAGTCACAAGCAAGAGGTTGCTGCTGACACTACTAAGGATCAAAGCAACTATAGTGCCGATGATGGCAGTGGTAACACCTGGAAAGCAGGTACTGATCGCTATCGTGAAGCACTTCAGGACATGACCCCTGGTCAAAAGACAATTAAATTCTCAGATTTCAGAAAAATTGCTGTAACTAAATAGTATTAGCGAAATTCATTTCGGTTTAGAAACATGACGTTAGAAATGCTGGTGTCTGTGGCACTCATGGATTATAATCCCACTGAGCAGGCATATATCCTAAAGGCAATCGAAGAAGATACTCTTCCAAAATCACAGAGACTCCACACAGGTGTCATGAAAGTGATGGAAGCATTCGATGCTTATGAGCCTACAGTAGAAGGCTATGCGGGATTCAAAATTGATCGTAACTCTGTCACCAAGAAGAAAGCAGAGCGTCCAGATGATCGAAATATTGGTCGTGTTGTCCAATCATCAGGTGGTGAATCTATGCTCATCACTGGTAGGAAGACAGACGGTCGTTACATTGTTGTCGGTAAGAAAGGCGAGAAGTCAGCGAGAGATGCTGCTGACCTCGGCGTGACCGCTAAAGAAGAAGTGGTCGGCATTGATATCGATGACCTCCATCAAGAAATGCTTGAAGATCTTAATAGATCTATGAGGATCCTAGGTGCTAGCAAGTGCTGGGACGGATACAAAACAAATTGTGTCGAAGAAGAAGACGTGACAGAACTTTACAAAGGTAAGCACGGACAGACTGAGAAAGAGTATCAAGACAGTCGCTCTGATGGCGGCAAGATGGTCTCAGGTGATAGTAAAGGCAGTGGTTCAAGATACGCTTCGCGTAGCTTGAGCAGCACTGGTCCTAATCCTGCTGGTGGCAGCAAGAAACCTGCTGGTCAGGGTCGTATGACTTCTGGTGCTAAGGCAGATCTCGCTTACCGTAAAGTGAATCTCAAGAAGAGCAACGAAGAGTTTATAAATAAACTGTCCGACTCAGGATTGTTTACTGAGAAGGAGTTGCAAATGATGGGGGAGATTGAATGAAGCCTGGTCATAAAGAATCATCTCTAAAGACAACCAAGAAAGGAAATGTCACCATCAATCCAAAGAAAGAGGACCTTATGTCTGAACATCTGAGAAGTAGAGTCCTGAGTAGCGTAGAAGCACTCAAGGAAGCTGCTAAGAAAAAAAACAAAAACATTAAAGCAGCAAGAGCAGGCAATCGTTGGCAGGATTCTGACGGCGACGGCAAGTGGTATGAGCCTGGTCAAGATGTCAAGAAAGAAGAAGCAGAAGTATACTGGTCAAGTAAAGCATTAGATCAGTTAGAAGAAGCACAATCAAAGACAGACAACGTAGCAGATGACGCTGCAAAGAAGGCTGCTAAAGAGCGCATGAAGCAGAAGATGATTCAAGCTACAATCGATTTCGATCGAAAGAAGAAAGAAGCCAGGCGATAAGTAATCGCATATATAGATCAAACCCCTTTAAGGATGATCTATTATGTTGGCACTTTTTTTACCATTAGCAAAGAAAACAATTGTCGGACTACTCGGTAAAGACGAAGTTCGTCACTTTATCGTGGACGTGCTGCGCTCGCTAGTGTCTACAACTGATAACAAGTTGGATGACAAGGCTGTGGACGTAGTTGAGTCACTTCTGTTTCAGAAAGAAGAATAGCTATAAATAACTTATAGGAATAATCTTCATACCCGGAGAACAATGGCTGTATTTGGAAAAATTGATGCCGCAACCTTCGCAAATAACGTAGCGGTCACCAATGGTGACGCCACTGTTACAAAGAATGCTGCGGATACTGTCGTCGTGGGCGACATTTTAGAACTCTCTAACGTTGCTTACATCGTTAAAGAAGTTACTAGCACCACTGCAATTGAATTGCACAAAGCATACGCAGGTAGCACTGCTGCATCACTCGCTGGCGCTGTCCGTAGGACTGCTCCTAAGGCGGTTGCTGAGTATGTAATCAAAGGTGGCGATAGCAACTCATACGATCTCGTATTTGTTGACACCACTGAGATGCTTCTCGCTGAGAATAAGTCTCGCGGTATCACTGGTCCTGGTTGGTGGCAGTATCGCACATACACTACTGGTAATGGCGACACCAAGCATAAGTCTGAGTGCATTGCATTCGTCCATGCTACTGCTGCTGCTGCTGGTGACGACGCTGATGACACCATCGTTGCTGATGTTGCATCTGCTGTAACTGTTTCGGCACAACCTGCTGCTTCCACTTCATCCTCTGGCGCTGGCACATTTACGCTCAGCACTACTACCACAGGCACACCTGGAACACTTGCATACGTCTGGCAACGTCAGACTGCTGCCTCAACTAAGAAGTGGACTAACATCTCTGCTTCCCTTGACACTGGCATCACCTATGCAGACTTCACGACCGCAACTCTTGCTTATAGTGCTCTCGCTGGCGACACTCTGGACGGTTATAAGTATCGCGTCAAGATTACCTCAGCAGGTGGCACAGAAGAAGTCATCACCGATGGCGTCGCAACACTAACCTTCGGGTCTTGATAATTGACTTTTTTACATAATGCATTTTGATCAACTTAATGAAAAAAACTATTTGATGTTTGCTATTCAGCATTATGATAATCCCCAGTCGGTTACCGTAGATGATTTTATGGAGGACATGAAGAAATTCAAATACCTTAAGAGGTTACTCAAGAGGTATTTGAAAACGGGTGTCCTCCGTGTTAATCTGATACTCAATCATCTTATCATTCTTTTTAATGTGTTTGGTGACGGGACGATCCCGCTACTGATGTATAAACTAGAGAGAGAATATTGGTCTCTCATCAAGACTTTCTTGGTCTATTTGAATAGATATCCTCAGATCCCTGCTGGATGTCTTGACTTTGTTGATACCGATAACGACGTAGAAGAATTACTAGAAGATCTGTGATGAATGAAGATGCACCTACAATGAGCGCAGGCGATGGTGGTTTCAGCAACACTGCTGATGAAACTGGACCCAATGCTGGCTTTACTCCTCTACTAGGAGGATCGAAGTCGAAAAAGAAACCTAAGAAGCGTCGTCGCTATACTATTTCTCAGTCCGACATCTCACAGATGGTAGCGACTGAGGGAGCACAGAAAGATACTTCATACTTACCATTCCTCATCTCCTATGATGGAGCAGAGCAGTATGTATTGTATAGTAGGTCTGAGGCACGACTGAAGATAGAGCTTCGCAAGATATATCGACCAGAAAACTTTAAAAAGTTAGATGTCAAACGTCTGTATCCTAATGATGTAATCCAGTTTTACTGGAAAAAACGACAAGCAGCACTTAGATCCGAATAATGTCAGAAATTAACTCAGCAATTCTAGAACGATTAGAGAAGGTTGTGGATAGTTTGCAGGATAATTCCATGAAGATGGGGCAACTTCTTGCTGTACATAATGAGAAGTTAGATAGTCACAGTCAAACTGATAGGATTTTATTTGACAAGGTTGACCGTGTACACGGTGACCTTAATAAAGAGACAGATCTCATTAAGAAAGGTTGTGAAAGGGATATCCGCAAGGTCGATGACCGTCTTCAAGTCATGGAGAAAAAGATGTGGACCATCTTTGGTGGTCTCGCTGTGATCTCTTTCCTCGTCAGTGTGCCAGGTCAAGTACTGCTTAGATCATTGACACCTAGTGCGCCATCTGCTATACTACCTGCAGTGGAGTCCCCTGCATGGATTACGTCGATGACAAATACATCCGACTTCTCAGCACCAGGCTAGAGAAATACAAACACGTTAAATCAGGACTCTATAACTTCCGCTGCCCCTACTGTGGTGATTCACAGAAGCATAAGAATAAGGCACGGGGGTATTTTTTTCTGAAGAAGACTGAATACATCTTCAAGTGTCACAACTGTGGCATGGGTAGATCGCTGTCTAATTTTTTAAAGGACAATGCGGTTGACCTCCATGCTGAGTACCTCATGGAGAAGTATAAGCAGGGGATGACTGGTAGGGGCAGACACACACCCACGCCAGAATATAAAGGTGCTAAGCCAAAGTTTGCTAATAAGGTTACTGATCTGACTCCAATCAGCGAGCTAAATACAACGCACCCCGCCAAGAAGTATCTCCTCGATAGAAGAATTCCAGAGGATCAACTGGGTAGATTCTTCTATGTTGATAAGTTTAAGAGGTGGGTTAATACTCAGCGCCAGACATTTGACAACCTTCAGAATGACAGACCTAGAATTATTATCCCTCTCATTGACAAGGACGGTAATTGGTTTGGCATTCAGGGTAGATCTATGGCGGCAACTTCTACGCTACGATACATCACTGTGATGTTTGAGGATAAACTCAAACTATTCGGACAAGACAATGTAAACCCAGAGGAGACAGTTTATGTCACAGAAGGACCCTTTGACTCCACTTTCATTCGACAAGCTGTTGCTATGTGTGGCAGCGATGTTGACCATAGCAGTCTACCTTATAGACATAGGGTCTGGGTCTTTGATAATGAGCCCCGAAATAGACAAATCGTGCAACGGATCGACAGGGCAGTTGAGGCAGGTGAGAAAGTAGTCATCTGGCCAAAGTCAGTAAAACAAAAAGATATTAATGACATGGTGTTGGCAGGTCTTGACCCTTCTGCTATAATACAGACCAACACCTTTTCAGGATTAACAGCAAAGGTACAACTTACAGATTGGAAAATGGTATGAGCAACACAGTTGTCAAACGCAACGGACAGGTGGAAGAGATCCACCTTAGTAAAATCCATGAAATGGTAGAGCACGCTTGCAGAGGACTTGCTGGTGTGTCAGAGTCAGCAATCGAAATGAATGCTAACCTACAACTATTCGATGGCATCATGACCAGTGACATCCAAGAGATCCTTGTGCGCTCTGCTAATGATTTGATTACATTGGAGGCACCAAACTATCAGTTTGTAGCAGCACGTCTGCTCCTGTTTGGTCTCCGTAAGCAGGTGTATAATGGACACCCAGACTTGCGTCCTCATATTCAGGAGCATGTGTGGGGATGTATTGAGCGTGGTGTCTATGACAAGTCCATCCTCAAAGCATACAGAGACGATGAGTGGGATCAGATTGAATCATTCATTGATCATGACCGTGACTATTTGTTTACATATGCTGGTCTAAGGCAAGTTGTTGATAAATATCTCGTGCAAGATCGATCATCTGGGGAGGTGTATGAGACACCCCAGCAGATGTACATCATGATCGCAGCAACTCTCTTCCAAACTTACCCACAAGAGACAAGACTTGATTATGTCAGACGATACTACAACGCAATCTCAAAACACCGAATCAACATCCCGACGCCAATCATGGCAGGGGTCAGGACACCTCTACGACAATTTGCTAGCTGTGTTCTTGTTGATGCTGATGACACCCTCGATAGCATTTTTAGCAGCGACATGGCTATTGGCTACTACGTTGCTCAAAGGGCAGGCATTGGTATCAACGCAGGCAGAATCCGTGGCATCAACAGCAAAATCAGAGGTGGAGAAGTTCAGCACACAGGTGTTATCCCTTTCCTCAAAAAGTTTGAGAGCACTGTCAGATGTTGTACTCAAAATGGCGTCAGAGGTGGAAGCGCAACAGTCCACTTCCCAATCTGGCACAGGGAGATCGAAGACATCATCGTTCTCAAAAACAACAAAGGAACAGAAGACAACCGTGTAAGAAAACTTGACTATTCTATCCAAATTAGCAAATTATTTTATGAAAGATTCATTCGTAACGAGAGCATTTCTCTATTCAGTCCTCACGATGTTCCTGGCCTCTATGATAGCTTTGGTACTGGGGACTTCGACGACCTCTACATGGAATACGAGCGGAAGGAGGGCATTCCGAGATCAACTATTAATGCACAGGAGCTCTTCCTTGATCTACTAAAGGAGAGAGCAGAGACAGGTCGTATTTACATCATGAATATCGACCACTGCAATAGTCACTCCTCCTTCAAGGACAAGGTGAATATGAGTAACCTCTGTCAGGAGATCACTCTACCTACTGATCCTATCAATCACATCGATGATCGTGGTGGTGAGATTGCTTTGTGCATTCTCTCTGCTATCAACGTAGGTAAATTGAAGTCACTGGATGAGATGGAAGAGCTCTGTGACCTCTCTGTGAGGGGTCTGGAGGAGTTGATTGACTACCAGGAGTATCCAGTTGCTGCTGCTCAGCGTAGCACCTTTGCACGTCGCTCTCTGGGCATTGGATACATCGGACTAGCACACTACCTTGCTAAGAATGGTGAGCATTACGATGACAAAGGTGCATTGAGACTCGTCCATGAGTTGACTGAAGCATTCCAATACTACCTGCTGAGAGCATCTAATAGACTCGCTCAAGAGCGTGGTCCATGCGAAGCATTCCACCGCACAAAGTATTCTGATGGACTTCTCCCAATTGATACATATAAGAAGGACGTGGATGAATTGGTATCAATAGAATATAAGTATGATTGGGATTCTCTTAGGTCATCTATCGACGAATACGGACTCAGGCACAGCACTCTGTCGGCACAGATGCCATCGGAAAGCAGTTCCGTTGTGTCAAATGCAACAAACGGAATCGAACCACCGCGTGATTACTTGTCCATTAAGAAATCAAAGAAAGGACCTCTTAAGCAGATTGTCCCTCAATTTACTACATTAAAGAATAACTATACTCTCCTCTGGGAATTGCAATCCAACAAAGGATACATTGAGATTGTTGCAGTGATGCAGAAATTCTTTGACCAATCCATCTCTGGTAACTGGTCTTACAATCCAGAGAAATTCGACAATAACGAAGTGCCCGTATCCGTTATGGCACAGGATCTACTCATGACATACAAGTATGGGTGGAAGACATCTTACTATCAGAATACTTATGACGCTAAAAAAGATGTAGACGAACCTGCTCATTCCATTGGATGGGTCGATGAGACTGCTTCCAAACTAGACAATCTCTTAGCGGAGATTGATGTAGGCGAAGAGTCTGAGTGCGATGCTTGCAATGTCTAAAGACACACAATCTAAGGGAGTTACAATGGGACTGACTGTATTCAACGACAAGAAAGTAGACACCAAGAAACAACCAATGTTTTTTGGAGCACCCTTGGGGATGCAACGCTACGATGAATACAAGTATCCCGACTTCGATAAACTAACACAGACACAACTCGGTTACTTCTGGAGACCTGAAGAGGTTTCCCTACAGAAGGACCGTGTTGATTATAAGACACTGAATGAACAACAAAAACATATCTACACCAGTAACCTCAAGTATCAGATCCTTCTAGACTCTGTGCAAGGGCGTGGTCCTGGCATGGCATTCTCACCTTACTGTAGTCTTCCAGAGTTGGAAGGATGTATGGGAGTATGGGAATTCATGGAGCAGATTCACTCCCGCTCCTATACCCATATTATCAAAAACGTATACTCAAATCCATCAGAGGTCTTCGATTCGGTATTAGATAATGATAAGATCCTTGACCGTGCTGCTTCAGTATGCAAAGCATACAATGACTTCCTTGAGGTAGCAACTGAGTGGTCACTTGGTAATATGTGGAAACCTGAGTGGAGTGATCATTCCACTGCGCAGTGGACTATTAGGGATGTTAAGCGTAAACTCTATCTGGCGATGGCTAATGTTAATATACTGGAAGGGATACGGTTTTATGTATCTTTTGCTTGTAGTTTTGCTTTTGGTGAACTTAAACTCATGGAAGGTTCAGCAAAAATTATCTCCCTTATTGCCAGGGATGAGTCACAACACCTCGCGTTGACCCAGAAGATCCTCTATAAGTGGAGGAAGGGTGATGATCCTGACATGTTGGACATCGTAGAGGAAGAAAGAGAAACAGTGCGTCAGATGTTCCTTGACGCAGTATCCCAAGAGAAAGATTGGGCAAGTTATTTGTTTGAGAATGGTAGCATGATCGGTCTTAACGAGCGTCTGCTTTCTCAATACATTGAATGGATTGCTAATCGTCGTATGAAAGCAATCGGACTAGCACCTGCATTCGATATCCCTGCTAGAAACAACCCTCTGCCTTGGACAGAGCACTGGCTAAATAGCAAGGGTCAACAAAATGCCCCTCAGGAAACTGAGATTGAATCCTATGTCGTCGGAGGAATCAAGCAGGATGTTAGTGCAGAAACTTTTAGCGGGTTTAAGCTATAAAATTACAAAATGGATACGGATACCCATTGGGTATCCAGTTACATATCACAATGCCGAGAAGAAATTGGAAGAGACAACCGAGGTTCCTTTATTCAAACGAGACACAATCGACTGGTATTCCGAAACCCCCGATACCTGGTATAAGGGACCACTTATCCTTCTTGAAGAAACTCAAGAGGGACTTAAAGAATACCAAGCCAATTAGCAACCACCCCCACCCTCGTCACAAAAAGAAACGTGGCAGGTGAGGGGCTTGCATAAATAGAGATGTCATGGTAACATGACAACACGTTCATCCAAAGGACTTCATGTCCTTTTGGACGCAAGTAAGTCGCGCAACGGAGCGTTGATCTCATGGACATTTTAATAGCTGCTGCTTTCACTTGTGCTGATGTATCAGAAATGGTAGATAAAGTACGAGTTAACAATACGGTATCTTCTTCTCAAAAAGAATATATCATAGAGATCTATCAAAAGGATCTAGTGGAGGTATTAAACCTACAATGTAACTGGGACGCAAACGACTGAAGGAACGGGGATTAAACCACCCTAACTTCAGAGGACATACTCATGAACACACTCAACTACATTCGTACGAGAATCCAAAAGGCATCTGCCTTGCACAATGCACAAATTCACCACACTACATATCGTGGCGTGGAGTATGATGCACATTGTGCAGAAGCCAAAGAGTCTCATGGGACTTTTTGCTATCGTGGAAAACTCTACATCAAGTAGCATAAGTAAGAGGGGACCTTCCCCTCTTTTTTATTATTCTTTTTAATTATGAAACTATTAACATTAGATGATTACAAAAAGGCAGGCGATACTTTTTGGGAGAAGTATTGGTATGTTGCCAAAGAATTGGGCGGTGATGCTAAGACAGAGGACATCCTTAAGGTTATGGAGTCTCTAGGTGCTGTTGCACTGAAGTTGAGACTGGAAGAAGATAAGACTTCACCGTTTGGATTCAAGAAGGATACAAAAGATGTCGAAGGATAAGATCGATACACAGGGCATGAGTCTTCCTGGTAAATCAAATAAACCAACCAGTTATACTCCCATGCCATTTGTTAAGAAGACTATATTCACACCTGAAGAACGGCGGGAGTTGAAGGAAATTATTCATGAGGCACTCGATGAGTGGAATGTAGATGAAACCACAGAGTGCTAAAGCGAAGGGTAGAAACTTCCAAAAATGGGTGAGAGATATGCTTATTGAGCATAGGGATGTCCACCCAGAAGACATTGAGTCTCGCAGCATGGGTGCTGGTGGGGAAGATCTTATCATGGCACGAGATGCTAGGAAGAAGTTTCCCTTCAGCATTGAGTGTAAGAATGTAGAGAAATTAAATGTGTATGATGCTTACGATCAGGCATGTGCTAACTCTGGAGACCACCAACCTATTCTTTTTATGAAGAAAAACAGGAAGCAACCTCTAGTGGTAGTGGACGCCGAATGGTTTATCAAACACTTCGGGGTTGACACCTGACCCATTTGGCATATATACTACACAAGTACCGGAGAGGGGATCCATCATGGAGAATCAATTTCTTGAGGAGATTGATGAGATTAACTATACAATCGAATTTCTAGTGGATCAACTACATGAAGCACTTGCTACAGGAGATTACCTAGAGAGCGAGTCGCTCGCTCAAAAGATACGACAACACTCTGAGATTACCAAATGACCATTTATTCTTTATTTTCTATTCCGATTGCACACTATGAAATTGAAAATTGGGAACAGAATAAGAAGAAGATCATGTCTGTCCTACCCACACTGGGTAGGGAGCATCTAGAATCTAATGGTGAGCAGCATACTGACTTCTTTCATCAAGATGAAGAAAATTGGGAGTTGCCACCCTATGCTGATACGATAATTGATATTATCGAGCCATACCTTGCTGAGTTTACTGATCGGAGACGCATCGAGTTTACTGACCTGTGGTGTCAAACATATACTAAAGGTCAGAAGCATGGTCTCCACAATCATGGACACAGTGGATGGTCAGCAGTAATTTATGTGGACTTCGATCCAAAAGTCCATCAAGCTACGCAATTCATCTCACCTTTCAACAACCCTTGGAGTGGTAGGTTAGAGTCCTTCATTCCACCTGCTAAGGAAGGGGACATGGTTATTTTTCCAGCAACCGTCCACCACGAGGCACTAGCTAATGAGTCAGACAAATCACGCACCGTCGTTGTGTTTAACCTACGGGGTAAAGTTGACAAGGTTAGGAAGACTATGTGGGATGGTGACCCAATCGTTGTGCAAAGAGGTAGTTAACTAATAGCTTAGGATCCAGTAGCTCAGTGGAATAGAGCAACTGCCTTCTAAGCAGTCGGTCGTTGGTTCGAATCCAACCTGGATCGTCGCCACAATAGCATAACGATAATGCAACCCACTTGTAATGGGTAGACTGTAGGTTTGAATCCTACTTGTGGCATTCCTCTTTTGAGGAATAGGTGACTTTACGAATAGGCTCGGACAGGAGTTCGACTCTCCTCACCTCCATTCAGGGGGGTGCCACGGTTTAGACGGGTTGTTACGATTGTGACTGAAACCTGCTTGGATAAGCAAACAACAGATGCAAAAACATCTACACCTGCTGCGAATAATATCGTAGCATTCTCCCGCACTCGCGAACTCGCGACTGCCTGAATGGGAGATCGGGGTTAGACTAGCCTTGTTAACCAAGTAGTTCAGGGGGGTGAGAAGCCCCTTTCATTCCCCTGTAGCTCAATCAGGCAGAGCACGAAACTGTTAATTTTGGGGTTACTGGTTCGATTCCAGTCGGGGGAGTTGGGGTAGTAGTTCAGTTGGTTAGAACGCCTGCCTGTCACGCAGGAGGTCGAGGGTTCAAGTCCCTTCTATCCCGTTTCCATATTCCCAAGTAGCTCATAAGAACAATGTTAACAGCAAGATGTAAACTATGCAACACAGAACTGGCAAGCACTAGCAAGGTTCAGTTCTGTGGTTGTCCCAATCAGATGCGGGTTGTGGATGATTACGTTGGAGCACTCGAATTGGATCAAGTAGTTTTAACAAAACATAAAGATATTATTAAAAATCACGGTATCCTGACAGAAAGTGACCTAAAATACCAAGAGGACAGACGCAAACGAAAAGTCCGTAAATTAACCTACGAAGAACGATGATCAACCTAGACGAGAAATTTCATAACTACCTAGAAAATGGTAGTAAATGCTTCAGAATTGATGGAGTTGATGAACCTCTCAAGGGCTACGGTTATAATTGTGATGGTAGTGAAATAAAGGGATACTACGTGTTGACAACAAACTATAAATTGTATTATAATATGAATGAACAGTTCCTGAGAATGGAACCTTTGAGTCAACTGAGTACCATATAACATGCAAATTTTTCTAGACACTGCTGATTATCAAGAGATTAAAGATCGTTATGAAACTGGTTTAATTGCTGGTATTACTACCAATCCTACACTTGTTCGTAAGTCAGGTGTTTCTTATCTTGATTTTATTACTACTCTGTCAAAAGATTTTTCTTTTGCAAGTATCTCTGCAGAAGTCAATGGAGATACTGCTGATGAAATGGTTGAGAATGCTCAACAGTATATTCAGATTGGTGAAGAAGTTACAATCAAACTACCTCTTACTAGAGAGGGTCTTATTGCTTGTAAAGAACTATCTGATGAAGGAATTCAAACTAATGTAACTCTTTGTTTCTCCGTAGCACAAGCAGCATTGGCAGCATTAGCAGGTGCCACATATATCTCACCATTTGTGGGTCGTCTTAATGACAATTCATTTAGTGGTGTTGAACTTGTACGTGGTATCTCTGGACTGTATAATGTTCAGGGAGTTGAAACTAAAATTCTAGCAGCATCTTTGCGTGATGTTCATCACGTTTCTAGATGCTTCTCTTATGGAGCGAGTGTAGCTACGCTACCTACTAAAGTATTTGATAACATGTATAATCATGTCTTGACGGACGCAGGTCTGGCAATTTTTGAAGACGATTTTAAAAATTTAAAAGCATGATTATAATCTATTCAAGATCTGGTTGTCCTTACTGTGTAAAGATCAAAAAGGTTATGGAGTTGGAAGAAGTAAAGCACGTATCATATGAACTTAATCGTGACTTTACAAGAGAAGAATTCTATGCTAAATTTGGAGAAGGGGCAACGTTCCCACAAGTGACTCTTGATGATATTCACCTAGGTGGTTGTCGAGATTCTATTAAACACATGCGAGAGGAAAAAATTTGCTGCCAATTATGATTGAACTTACGGTAGAAGAATTTGAAAAAGACTTCGATACCTACATGGATAGGATCGAAGCAGGGGAACAATTTTTAATCAGGCAACCAGATGGACGTGCTGTTATGGCAGTCCCTGCTGATGAATATAAAGAACTATCAGATAAAGTTATTGATTCTGATTGGGAAAACATGATGACAAATCACGACGATGCTAGCTAAAACATTAGAATCTATTGCTAAGAATGAACTCTACATGGGGTACATCTTTGGTATTATGATCTTGGGTGGATTCATCCGAGAGCACAGTGCTTTAGAAGATGTCTATTCTTTAGCAAAGAAATATGTTAAGGATCATCGTATCCTTGTTATTATTACCTCACTGTTGGGTGGTATCCTACCTATCCCTGGACGTGTTGCTCTCTCAGCACCACTCCTAGATGCTATCGCACCACCTGATAAGGAGAGGCGTTCTGCTTTTGGTGTGATTGATTACCTATCAGTCCACCATTACTATTGGTGGTCTCCACTAGAGAAGACAGTTGTTCTGCCTATGGCAGTAATGGGTGTATCTTATGGAACATTCCTAGGATATACTATTGTCCCTCTTGCTATCACTTTGGGATACACTTGGTGGTATATCTTCACTAAGGTTCCTGCTAGGTCTATTGTTCCTAACCTAGAATATGTACGAGACTTTAACTGGCGTCGTGCGTTAACTGGTTGGGCACCACTGATTGCTACTGTTATTCTTCTATTAAATACAGGTAAAGCAGGAGCAATCTTCTTCTTCCCTTGGTTCCTTGGAATGGCAATCTATTATTCGATTGTATACAAGGATTGGAAGTGGGGTAGATGGTTGGACGGTAAGTTTGCTATTATTGCAACTATTGTCCTTGCTCTTGGTGGTGTAGTGGGACTGATTAAAGGTCCCGTTATGGACTATCTTAAGGCAGCAACACCTGAGATGCTTATTCCTGCTTCTCTGGTAGCTATGGTTGCTGCTTATATCATGGGTTCATCAGGTAAGTATGCTGGTATGACATCTGCATTAGTTTTGATCTTTGGTCCTCAGTATCTTGTGTGGTTTCTCTGCACTGAGTATTCTGGATACCTGATCTCACCTGCACACAAGTGTCTTATGATTGGACAGCAGTATTTTGGGACACCCATCAAAAAATATTATGTTGTCCTTTCTCGATTGTGTGCTATACTAATTGGATACGCAGCAATTACTACTTTCATTTTATAAATTTACATAGAGGTTACTATGAGCGTTACATCACATTTGGAAAAAGCAGAAGAAGCTATCCGTCAGGCATTGATCAACGCTCTTGCAGAGGGCGAAGATGCATACCTGAACGAACTCTTTGAAAACTATAATTCAGTTCGTGATTTGAGAAAGAAAGTTTCTAACACTATTCGGTTTTCAGATCAAACTAATCAGTTCTATGATAATTTGAATGATAATATTACATTCAATCTCACAGATCCTGAAATGAGTGGAGGAACTTATCCAACTACTACTAAGGTTGGGAAAGATCTAGACATTATGGATAATAATTTACATGCATATGATTTTAGTAGTCTAGGTAATATTAATATTGGTAATAGTTTTAGTGATGATGTTATCACTTTTGGAGATTATAAAACTTCTAAAGATGAGGATTGATACCCATGAGCAAAGTTCTTAATTATTATTACTTACCTACAGCACTCGATAGTTCTGTTAGTGACGTTGTTATTAATCAATTATCTAAACTAAATTTAGAAGAAGCTAGGGTCACTGAATCAGGAAAAGATCCAGGAAAAAGTGATAAAACTATTAGGAACTGCCTGACCCAAGGAATCCCTTCGGATCATTGGGTCTCAGGTATGCTCGCTCATTTTGTCAATTGTGCTAATACTAATTTGTTTCATTTTGATCTGTATAACTGGGCAGATTTTATTCACCTATGTGTATACAATACAAATGAATCACATTACCATTGGCACACTGATATTTCTCCAGCATATTATGAGCAACCACCTAATCACATAAGAAAATTAAGTATCAGCATGTGTCTCTCTCCCAAAGAAGAGTATGAAGGAGGAGAGTTTGAACTGTATGTTGGTAGAAAAATGTTTAGTTTTAAAATGAATTGTGGGGATGCCATTATATTTCCTTCAGACTGTATGCATAGAGTTAAACGGATTAACTCTGGCACTAGAAAGACATTGGTTGGATGGTATGGCGGTCCTCCTTTTAGATAATTAGATAAATACTTCTAGCTTAGTGTAACTGTCTTCAGGACTGGAAGTATGTCAAAAATTCTTGCAAATGAAATCGCCAATTATGGTGATAATGCACCCATAGATCTTAAGGAAGGTCTTAATATTCCTGCTGGTAAACCTATTCAAGCAGCAGGTAGTGTAGGAACTTCTGGTCAAGTTCTGAGTACAACTGGTTCTTCTATTGCTTGGATTACTCCTTTTGATGGAGATTATGGTAGTCTGTCAAATAAACCTACCATCCCTGCAGCACAAGTAAATTCTGATTGGGATGCTAGTGGTGGTGTTGCAGTTATTTTAAACAAACCTTCTGTCCCTCCTTTACCTAGTGTTACAACAGCAACTGCAGGTACTGCCGCACTAGTATATAATTCAGGTAACGGACAATTTACTTTCACTCCACCAGATCTTTCTAACTACGACACTGCATATGGTTGGGGCAATCATGCATCAGCAGGATATTTAACATCACTTGGTGATGCTGCTGGTGTTACTACAGCAAAGATTTCCAATTGGGATGATGCATATAGTTGGGGTAACCATGCTAATGGAGGGTATCTAACATCTTATACAGAGACACAGACACTTGATGATGTTCTTACACTAGGTGCAACAACTACTCAAAACATTACTACTACTGGTAAAATATTATATGCTAATAACTACAATCTCCTAGGAGATCTTCCTGGTGCAAATACGTATCATGGTATGTTTGCTCATGTTCATGGAACTGGTAAAGGATACTTTTCACACGATGGAAATTGGGTAGAGCTACTAGATGTTAACTCCTCTGTAGGAGATCTTAGTGGTGTAGATCTTAGTATTGCACCTACTGATGGTCAGGTTCTTAAGTGGGAACAATCTTCTAGTTCTTGGAAAGCAGCTAATGATCTCACTGGTGGAGGTGGCGGTGGTGGTCTAGCACTAACAGATCTTTCTGCTTCAACTGCAACTGCATCTGGTACTGGATCTCTTTCATATAATAATGGTACTGGTGCATTTACTTACACACCACCAGATTTATCAGGTTTCTTAACTTCAGAAACTGATCCCGTATTCTCTGCATCCGCAGCTGCAGGAGTAACTACTTTAGGAATTGCTAATTGGAACACTGCATATTCATGGGGCAACCATGGAGCACAAGGTTACTTAGTTGGATACGGTGCAGTTTCTAACCACAGTGATGTCACTATTACTGGTGCATCTATCGGTCAACTATTACAATATAATGGTAGTAATTGGACAAACATCACACCTACCTACATCAGTTCTTATACAGAAACGGATACACTAGCTAGTGTAACTGGTAGAGGTGCTTCAACATCTACAACATTGACTCTAACAAGTGCTGGACAAGCATTGACATTAACAGGTGGTGCATCTTCAGGTAGATTAGATGTTCAGAATGCTGGTGCCTATGCTATTTCATTGGATGCTAATGCTGGTATTAATACTAATAATGGTGTTGGTTTATTCATTGGAAATTATGGAACTAATCTTTGGAGAGCACAGATTAATGGTACTACTGGTGCAATCATCGGTGGAACATTAACTGCTACTTCAATGACTGTTGGTGGTTTGACCTATCCAACAGTGAACGGGACAAATGGACACGTCTTGACCAGTAATGGATCTGGAACCGTGTCATGGCAAGCTCCATCAGGAGGCGGTGGTGGTGCAAGTGTAACTATTTCTGATACACCACCTGCAGCAGCTGCTGGTGATTTATGGTGGGAAAGTGATAGTGGTCGCCTGAAGATTTACTATCAAGATGTTGATAGTTCTCAGTGGGTTGATACATCTCCACCACTATCTTCAGGTAGTTTAGATCTAACTGCATTCACTGGACACATTCTTCCTGCTACACATGATCAACAGGATATTGGAAGTGCTAATAAAAAGATTAGAGATCTATATCTAGGTTCAACCTCTTTACATTTAGGTACGGTTGATATTTCTGAGAGTAGTGGTAAGCTTGTCCTACCAGCAGTTGAAATGACTGGTCATTTTATTCCAGATACTAATGCTGCATATGATTTAGGTAGTGCAGAGTATAAGATTAGACACCTTTTCTTATCAGATAATTCACTTTGGATTGGAGATAGTCATAAGATAGATA
>Ga0208408_1000083_pt1 | contig 66378 bp, 68 predicted proteins | sample ETNtaG_4_FD_185776 | JGI IMG/M metagenome (GOLD analysis project Ga0208408, IMG submission 185776) | Marine microbial and viral communities from oxygen minimum zone, Eastern Pacific Ocean - ETNP201406SV67 (SPAdes) (version 2) | ecosystem: Environmental > Aquatic > Marine > Oceanic ... | reverse complement strand
GCTCCTCAGCTGTCTTGATGATGATCGTGGAGGCCACTGCGGCCACTAGAATCAACGCGATGAAAACGATCATCGCGCCGATACCAATCGATCCTTCTTCTCTATCTCTTTCATAATCAACATGCTCGCTCATGCATTTACACCCGTGGTCACCGTACCTGCCAATCACTTATCATATTAGTGGCCGCATTAAAGGATTTAGAGTCTGGGAAGATGAAAATCAGGCTGTCCCTATTGCTTTATTGATGTTTAAGACATCCACTGGGACTTGTACTACCCCACCTGGGCCTAGGTTCTCAACCAAGGGCAATCTCACTGTCTCGAATCCATCGGGAAGCCACGGATCCAGAAGGAGGCCGTTCATTCCTTTCGGAGTTCTGTTTTCCACCCTAATTTGGACGTGCATGTCCCCGAAGTCGGCGAAGTAACCAGTAGTGATATTGAGGCTGGTTCCAAGCAGAGAGGTCTGTGGGAATGAGCCTGATGGGTTGATCTCCAAACCTATCTCGATGAATCCCTCTGGGGGAATTTCTGGGATTTCTGTCATTCTGGGGCTGCAAGACCATCCAAACGGAATGCCTGGGTCTAGGCGCATGGGTGCAATGTTATTCTCGCCTAAGTTCTCTAGGGTAATTACCATGAGTCCATGGCCAAGATTCTCTGGCCATGTGGTACCTATTGACAAAAAGAAGCGATTAACCATGAATGGGCTCGAAGCCTGAGTTACAGCAACTGGCCCGAGTGCTGTGATCGCCTTCTCAAATGACTCTGCTGCAGATGCTAATTCGTCGTTGTCGAGGCTTATTGACGCCTGCGATACCAATGTCAGTGCGACTTCCTCGGTATCACTGAGTTCACCGAGCTCATTTAGATGGCGTTTTAGAACCGAGAGGGATCGTGCCAGGCCATCTGGTCCAAGTGCGGCGACTGCTTTCTCGACGCTGTCCGAGGCAGGCCCCCAATTCCCATCCCTAAGGAACTCCAAGCCCCTATTCGTGTAAAGGAGGGCGTCTCGATCTCCCTCAGACATATCTTGTAAATCGGAAAGATTCCCCTCCAGGGATTTCAGTGCTCGATATAGCCCCAAGACTTGGTCTTCAAGATAGGACGTTTCCTTGCCTAATTTCCTAAGTTGCCTGAGCGCGCGGTAGGGCCGATTCATCCAAATAGAGTGTTGTATGTTTAGTGCCTCATCCTCTATGTAATCCAATAGCTTGAGAGTGGCCTCTGCTCCGCCAACTGCGCCTGTGTTCTGTTCATCTGGCATGTTACTGACCACCCCCCGTTCTAGGGCCAGAATTTGATGATCTCTCGGAGGAAGCGGTTCCAATGATTCGCTTGATCTTGATTGCCCTGAGTTCTATATCTGCTAGCTGGCCGTAAAGACGGTTGTAGGATGAATCGAGGAATTTAAGCAGTAGGTGTACTACTACAGGGGAGATGGCGATGAATGCGACTAAGGATACCAATGAGGTCGTTCCAAGATCGATTGTGAGTGCTGGGGTGAAAAGTACGAAGGGCATGAATGCGTAAGGAGCGCAGGATATTATCCACCTAAGCTCACTGAAAGTTTTCGCCTGCTCCTTATCGTGATCCTCAAGGAGAGCGCGTGTCCCGATCTTAGCTTTCTTTCTGTCGTCATGAATTGTCTGAAGCTCAGAGGAGCTGAGCCATGAGACAACGCCCGCGTAAACAACCGTTGAAGCCGCGGCTAGAATAGTAAACCAAGACGTGGGGTTGGACAGCGACATTGTCCCAAATGCGGCTGCTGCCAGATATGCAGAAGCGTGAAGCCTCTTGTGGCTATCATTTTCAACTGCCCTCCGGGTCATAGAAATCGCAAACAGTAGGATTACAAAGCCCAAGAAGGCAACTATGGGCAATGGCAGGGGGAAGCCTGCTATGCTAAGCACGGGTGAAGGTGGCCCCCAAGACTTGATTTGTAGTGATTTGTTTCTTTCATCGTTTGTTAGATTGTTGCCGAAAATTTCGGATACCCCAGAAAGCGTGGCAGTGCAGGCAAAGTTCTCAGAGGTTTTGAACCAGGGGATTGGATCAGTGGCAACGACCCAGGAATGATTGAATTCGCCCCCTACTCCTAGAGAGGGCACTGGGACAACAGGGGGTGAGGTGATACGGGCAAAATCTCCACTGCAGTAGAGTGAAAGTTCTACACCAGTTGGCATAACCGCGTTACCAGCGTTTACTACTACTACCCTAATATGAGTATCACTTGCCTCCGAACTCGAGCCAGAGAATTCAAGTTTATCGATAAGTGGATCGGATGAAACAGGAACTCTGATCATTACAGTGAAATCGGTATAGTGTTGCTCGGGATTAGGCTCAGAGTCTTCTGCTGGATTTCTTAGCCTGAGTGTGATATCCCAACCATCGCCGGCAGCTAGACTCTTCTTATCGGGCATGATAGCCTGAAGGTATATTGTCCCCCCCTGATAGGGTGTTACCGTACCTATGTCCCATCCATTAGAGCAAACGTTAGTGAGGGCTATACCGGGTTGTTCCCCAGTTGTTTCCATCTGGCAATCATTCGCCCCTTCCCCGAATCTGAAGGCCCATGGCGTATCTGGGTAATTGACAAAATTGACCAGCCTTGTAGGTGTACCGACAACGGAAAGGTTGTATGTAGTTTCAGAAGTGTCTACCAAGCTAAGTGTGGGAACGTGGATCCATGGGATTGATAACGTCACGCACCTATCTCCACAGTCGAATGGTCCATCTGAGTCCAGATTATTCTCAACGTCTGCATGGGCACGAACTATTTGTATCGGAGTAATGAATTCAATCGGATCGAGTTCGGCGGTTATTGGGTCGAAGGAAATACGCAAAGTTGCGGATTCATCTTTCCAATGGTCATTCTGTAAGGGATTAACCGTCACAACGAGGGAAGAGGATTCGCCGATTTCTAACTGAAGAGGATTGGAACCTGCATTGATGGAGATGTCGAATCTATCTGGTTCCCCCAAACCGGCCGAGTCCTCCAATGACCAGCTAAATGAAATGCTCATTTCGGCGTTCCCAGCGTTTTGAATCTCATAGTTCACCGTAGTCGAGGTGCCGGGAAGGACTGGTATTCTATTAGGCGACTCGAGCACGTTGATAGCGAAAACTGGTAGAATCGTGACATTGATAGTTTGGACCCCTACAACTTTGTCTTCGGGGACATTAAGAACCTCTATTGGTATCAAGTATGAAGTGTCTGCAGCTAGTTGGGTTCCAACCTCCAGAGGTGGAAGAGTGATCATTATCGTGACTTCCTCTTGGTTATTTGGACCGACCTCTATATCGATTTCAGAGGTGTTTGTAGTGGTGTTCCATCCTTCAGGAACTTGCGCAGTGACATTCACAGTTTCCAGTAGGTTGCCCAGATTGGCTAAGCTGATGGGGATGGAAATCGAGCCTCCGGGAGCTGCATTCCATTCGGTGTTCATGTAGAAATTTATCATGTGGAATGGGTTTACTTGGATGACTATGCCACTTCGATCGTACTCACAATACGGCGTTTCTGCGGCCATCCAAGTTAGCTCATTGGCTAGACAGACTTCCTCAGTGGTATTAGCTTCGGATACAGAGACCTCGAGCTTATTGACTTCGTCTGCCCTAGCATAAAGTCCTGCTTGGGTGTAGACTCTGATGATAGCCTCGGCTCCAGCTGCCACTGCAATCGAAGTATGAGTTGTTACTGCACCCTCTGCTGAGAAGGTATCATCAAAATTTGCAAGAATGGTTTCTTCGTTGTAATTCCATATTTCAAGATCGAAAGTTTTGTTCGAATTCCCATTGTTTGTGAGTGTAAGCATCAATGTGGTGGACCCTTGTCTATTGATTATTGCAGTTGAATTACCCGGTGAAAGTTCTGCTTGGACATTTTCAGTGAGTTGGAAGGTCGCTGCAGCGAAGGACAGCGTCTGTTCGCAATCCTGATCTGCTACATGCCAGAATCCACCTCGGTTTTCGCAGGTGAACTCAGTGTCGCCTGGACGGGTAGTTGTGGAATTGACATAGATCCAAATCTCGTGAGTCACATCAGCGCTGGCTGTAGACGGAGGGGTTGCCTCGACGATAAATTGGGTGGTGTCGGAGTTGTCGCCAACTAGGCCCCATAGGTTGGTTTTTGACTTCTGATTATTGACAGCATTCTTGCTTAGTGAGATTGTCCAACCATCTTTTGGATATGCAAGAATCTCGAAATCATTCCGATCGTTGCCTGTATTCTTCAGGGTCATTGACGCTTTGATTTGTGTTGATGGGTCCCCGGAGACTGTAGGGCCTGCGATTAGCTCCGCATCGAAAAGCTCTTCGATTTCGAATGTTATCTCAGCATCGGCATCATTGGCGATTGTTCCGGGGAAGTTCCCCCAGTCGGATGTTGCTGTGAAGGTGAAGGAAAGGACCCCGGCTGCTGGATAAGGGTAATCAGCATTTTTTGTGAAGGAGAATGTTGCTGATGCTCTCTCGGTTTCTCCGGGTGCGAGGTCTAGGACTGACTTCGGAATGTTTGCAGACCAACGTTGGTGCTCCTTTCCACTGATATCGGGAGTGATTACTACTCCCACCCCTGCCACGGTCCCCCCGGTTGGGGCCAGAGTTACCTGTGCCCTGCTAGTAGTTGAAGCAAGATTGTGGACCATGGCTATATCGAAGAATGCTACTCGATCAGTATTGCCGCTCAGGAAGTCTTCAACAGAAATATCCTCTAACTCACCGACCATTTCGACGTTGAGTTCGACAACCGGGTTAACGATAATCGTGGTTAGATTGCTGGAAATTAGTCCTCCTTCGAGTGGAATTGCCTGTATTCCTATCTGGATTTGTTGATTGGCGGAAACCTTCCAATTTGGATCCAGTGGCATCGCCAGCGATGGTGTGTGGATTGTTACTGGAATTGTTCTGGTGTCGTCGGGCATAACCACATCAGTGATTGTGACTGGGGATGAAATTGTCCAATAGGGAATTGGCTCGGTGGCGGCGACAAAAATCTCGAATTGTGATGGTGCGGTCCCATTGTTCAGCAAAGTGTAATCCAAGGTAATCGGCACCCCTGGGGTGAGGTTAGCAAATGACGTCCCACTTGCGTGACCATGGTCTTGGTGAATAATTGACTGGAATAGGCCGCCGGCTATCACTACCGTTTGTTCTGAGAGAACATAGCCAATTGTCAAACTCTGAACTCGGATTGTGACCATTACCGAGTCTCCAAGTGTGGCATTAGTAGGGACTTGCAAGGGAACCTGGATGGTGACCGTGTCGCCCGAATCAACGAAAAGCGGAGAAGTTACATCATTGATGATTGCTGGAGATTGTACCCAATAATCAGAGCTCACAGTTGAGTTCTCCTGTGTGACTGTGAAATTATCAGCTTCGGAGCCTGAATTCTGTAAGATGAAGATCAGTACTGTATGGGCACCGGGATCGAGATTCCTGTTATTCGCTGGAATCAGCTGAGCCGTCAGCGCCGCGAACTCAACTGATCGGCCTGGGATATCAATTATCGACGGGGAGCCTGAGCCGGTTACTGAAAGGGTCCCCCCCAAGGTGTAGAAGCCTGAGAGGTCGCTGCCGTCAAAAGAAATGCTGATGTTGGCGGGCTCTGGAGGCAGTGCTAGGCTGCCAGGCTGAATGGTTTCCGTAGAAGATGTAAGCGGCAATACTGTACCATCGGAAGATGTAAGGGTCAGTTGGGCTGTAACACTGACTTGTTGATTGCCGGAGTTACGAACCGTGATACTGCCGTCCCACTGTGCCCTAGCCAGTTTTACTCCGTCAGAAGGCAAGGAGTCACCGATGTGCTGGGCCGCCTCCACTGCTGAGACTGTTACGGAATCGACTATGGCGTTGTTATTCGAGCTATCAGCGTCACCGTTATCCTGCAGCCAATTGGAGGTAATGGTGTATCCAGAACCAGAAGCAGCCGTGGCGTCCCAATACAAAAGTTGGGTCTCCTGCCCCCCAGGTGAGAGGCTGACGGGTCTTCTGTCTTCTTCGACTGCACCAGTACCGTCGTTAATTTCCAAAGTAAGGTTGCCAGTACCTGAGGAGGCTCCTAGGTTGATGATGTTCACCCGAATAGTGTGAACCATCGGTGCTAGGAATCTTGTTCCCCCATCAAAGAATGATGGGGTTGTAACGTTGATTCCAGTAATGGCGATGTCTGGATCGGTTGATTTCTGGGAGTTTTGGTTCTGGAATTGGTCTTCGAAGTCTACTGGGTGGTGCGCAAATAGCGGCAGAACGAACAAGAAGGCCAGGAGGCATGCTGTCTTTCTTGCCGCAAATACGCCTTCGCGGCAGTTAGAATCCTGAGCCCGGACTGTGGAACTTGTCATCGCTTCCGCTCCCCTCCTAGTGCAGGAGTATTACAACGATTATGAACCAACCGGCGAAAAATTGAGCTCAGGTAAGTTCGACTGGCACCGATGTAATCAAAAGACATCCCATTAGTTCGGTCACGTGGCCGTAGACATCGTGTCGATGTTTGTTCTGCTAATAGTCTTCGTAATTACGTTGACCGGGCTGTATAGGATCTTTCAAGCGGACAATCGCAGAGTCATCCTCCCCTCCACCAGGAGGAATCTACCCGAGCACGTGTCGGAAGGGGCGCTTGCACGAAGCCGTCGCTCGGGAGGATCCAGAAGAGACCGTTCGGAGGCTTCCACTGTAGCCGAGTCCCTAGGTGGTGGCGGGAACGTGATAGGAGCAGGGGTCGAGGAGACTGAAGTTAGCGAAAGTGAGGCTACAGCACTTGAAGCAAGATTGGAAAGAGAGGGTGCGAAGAGAGGTTCCGTCCAAATAAGCCTCATGTGGGACAACTGGAATGACCTCGATCTCCATGTGATCACCCCCTCCGGAGAGCACGTCTACCATGACAATAGGAAATCAAAATGCGGTGGTGAGCTTGATATTGATATGAACTTCAAACCGACGTCAAAGACACCTGTTGAGAATGTGGTTTGGACTGAGACGCCTCCACCGGGGGTCTATAGAGTAGGAATTAGGCATTTCAAAATCCACAAACGTGGATTTCTTTCCAAAATTCCTCTGATTTCCATGCTTACCACGACAAATGAGACTCATTTCAAGTTGGGTGTGACCATAGGAAAGAGCAAGAAATTCTATGAGGGTACGATTGAGCGAGGTAACGATGTAAAGTTTGTCGCAAAGTTCGCAATCGCCGAGGCCTCATCTGAGCAAGGGGGGGTGGCTGCTGCGCCTGTGCCGATGGAAGAGGAGGAGTTCACGGAAGCGAAGGAAATTGAGACACTGCGCAGAAGAATTGGGACTGTGCGCGACGGCGTTTCGGTTTCCCTTGGTTGGGATTCTAACACTGATCTGGGCCTATCAATCGTAAATTCAGAAGGAGAGGAGGTGTCTTTCTTCAACCCTGAGTCTATGGGGGGTTCGTTTGACATTGAAGGGTACAATCCCGATTCTGGGAGACAGGAGATAATATGGGCCTCCGACCCTCCAGAGGGGAGTTATACAGTTATCGTCCAACACTTCGAAACCGAAGAACAAGAGGAAAGTACTGATTTCACTGTGACAATTGACAACAAGGGCGAGGAGCAGGCCTTTGAAGGGACCATCAGCAGTGACGGGTCGAGATTCGAGGCCGGTTCATTCGATATCTGAGTCCCTAATACCGCAGGTTGCTAGGAATCGCCTCATCCATACTAGTTTCTCCATCTTGGTTGCAACGTTTGTTGATCCTGACCATCTTCCTACCAGATCTGTTCTGTTGCCAATGGTGATAATTTGCTTTGGATTGACACCTAGTGCGACGAGGAAACACACTGCCCTGTCGCCGTCAGTAAATCCCCCCGGATTATGCATCCCTTGAATCTCACCTGGTGTCTGGTGAGTAAGAATCAGATCTGGGGGGTCGGCGATATTCTCTGCATAGTCAATCATGTCCCTCCAATTAGTGGTATTGTCACCATGTGCATGGAGCACGAAGGGGACGCTGCGACTAGTCGATTCCAGAGTGCCATCGCCGCCGTCCGCATCGCTGACTATGCAGGAAAGCCTCGACCAAGCCTTTTCTGAAAGAGTGCTTGGAAGTTCAGAAAAAACTCCACAGGCCCCATCAGCAGACACGAAAATTAGAGGTCCTTCGAGTGCTTCCAACACCTCCTCCGGCTCGACTGCAGCCCCGATTACGGCGATTAGTGGGTGTCTAATCACAAGCCTGCGATACAATCTGGAAACTGCTGATAAGCGATTCTGTCGCTCCCATTTCTCTACATAGGAATTCTCAACGCGAGAGAGAAGCTGTTTGGCGCTATTCAAATCTTCAACCACATCCCAGCCAAAAAAAACCCGAACTTCATCCTGCATTTCCAGCAGCAATTTATTTGAAACAGATAGCGAGGTAGGAGGTTTCCGAATCGACATGCTCCAGTGGAAGGGCTCGGTGAGTGTTGAAGAACCCTCGCTGCTCACTGATGTTCATGCCAATGCCCCTTAACCCCCCGACGATCGAAGAGGAGGGTTTGCTAGCGCGATATCCATTTCTACCCCAAGGGAGGGAATATATGCTGAGTGTGCTGGAAAAAAATGGGATTGCGGTAGAGGATTTGATAGAGGCACCATGGCTAGAGGACATCAGAATAAAAGGAAGATTGAGACTTGTGGACGCTGTCACACAAGAAGGTGAGGCGACCTACTCTTCGAAGATTGACATTTCCACAGAAATCGGGAGAATGACCGAGGTGCTCTCCTTTCTTCATGCGATGCTAGTAGTCTGCGCTTCTTTCGATGACAGGCTGCTAGCAAGATGGATTGAGGGAGAGGCTAGTAGAGCGGATCAGCTTCTGGGAATGGATGGGGATAGCTTCCCGCTAATCTCGGCCTCATATCTTTCTGATATCAGAATCGAAGACAGGGGGGCATTGGGAGATGAATACTGGATACCAATGCCTGATTTCATAGAGCTCTGTCCTAGGATCTCAGGAAACTACTGGAGGCTCGTGAATCGACCTTTGAAAGAGGGATGGGTTTGCTTGGACGCAGGGTCTGGAGAGACTAGCAGAGAGAGAACTGCGAGGTTGATCAAAGAGAGGATCAGGGAGAGTCTGCACGATAGTTGCATGGAAAGAATGGGCAGGATGAGTGACGAATTCGCTGCAAAATTCTCAGAACCGGTTCAGAAAATCACCGGGTTGCTGGCTGAGAGGGTGAAGGCCGAGATGCCGATGACAGCCGCAATCAGGGAGGACTGGCCTCCTTGCTTCGAATCCGCGGTTTCGGAGATAAATCAGGGAGTGAACGTCAATCATGTTGGGAGGGTTTTCCTAGCGGCCTTCTCCAGAGCGGTCGGACTGAGCAGGGAGCAGACCTGCGGATTCTTCTCCAATGCTCCTGACTATGACGCCGAGACGACGGCTTACCAAGTGGGTCAGATCTATGAGAGGGAGTATACCCCGCATGGTTGCCCCTCACTAAAGACCAATGCTCGATGTCCTGTTCAAATGGGTGATGACTATCTTTGCGATCAAGAATGGATGAATCATCCGCTGAAGTACCTGCGTGCAAAACAGAGAAGGAGGTACGCTGAAGAGAATCCGCAGGCTCAGAGCCCGTCATAATGCAGTGATGAGCCGAGAAGTCCAATTACTCATAAGTGATGGCGGGCCTTCGGTGTTAAATGGTGGAGGACCGTGTCTAGGAAACTTGTGCTTACTGTCGACAGAGACAATGACCTAGGTGTCAAGGCTGGCATCAGAGGTCCTGTGGTCGGACGCAAATCTACTCTTACAGCTGCACTGAGACTGGGCATTGCAGATCCAGAGGAATCGGACACCAATGCTATTCTCGGAGCTTTGCACCATCATGACAGGCTGGTGGAGAATGCGAGCGCGAACGATGAGGTAGAGATTGCGATCTTGACAGGCGATGTGAGAGTTGGTCCGAGAAGCGATCGTGCGATAGCTAGCCAGCTGGACGAGGTGATCCAAGATTTCCAACCCGATAGCGCGATGCTTGTGACTGATGGTGCGGATGACGAGGCCTCTCTGCCAATTATTACATCTAGAATCAGGATTGACACGGTTGAGAAGGTGATAGTCAGGCAGTCCAAAGGAATTGAGGGGACCTACTATTACATCATCAAAGCCGTTGAGGATCCGCGTTTCAGGGCGAAACTGCTAGTGCCTCTCTCGATATTCCTCATGATCATCGGACTTGGGCTAATCCTCCCGTATGGAACGGCACTGATTGGTGCACTGCCCCTATTCATTGGCATCTGGTTGCTAGGGAAAGGGCTTGGATGGGAGCAGCAGATGGAGCGATTGATGATAGACATGCGTGAGAGTGCGACTGGTGGGCTCTTCTCGTCATTGCTCTGGGGACTGTCGATTGTGACAATCCTACTTGCGATACTACTATCCTACCAGAAGCTGACAGGACCGCTGCCCCAAGGTTCGGAGGGCTCGGGGTTGCTACTGCTGATCGTTCTTACTTTGGATGATGTCCTTCCATGGATACTGATCTCCCTTTTCTCATTCGCTCTTTCACTTGGAATTCTGAGATGGAAAGAAGGTACTTTCACTGGTAGGAGCGTTCTATTGCTAGGTTTAAGCGGTGTGATCTACTCCTTCGCTGATGCGATTCTTGGTGTTTCTGAACGGGTACTCGAAGATGGGGAGTATCTTCCGGAAATCAGTACGGTCTCCCAAGACTGGAGCCTTCCCCTACTTTCTGTGATACTTTACTATCTGCTGAAGCAGGTTGTTCAGTCTTTTTCAGACGAGGGGGGGGTTGAAGCTGGAAATCGTTTTTGGGGTGTCTGAGCAAGTCTTTCGGATACCATATTGGTTTTTTCCCTATGTTAGCGAGGAGTAATTGTGGGTTCGATTACTGAAATTATCTGGAACGGGGGAAGAGATGAGGCTGAGTCTCTTTTAGCGGCAATTAGCCCCGATGACCCGGGCGATTTCGAAGCTTCGATAGTGGAACAAGAGGGCTCAGTAAGCCTGAAGATAGTGATTAAATCAGGAAGTTTGGGCTCTGCTAGGTCCACGGTTGATGACATATTGGCATGCTTGGCAGCTGCTGAATCGGGGATGAGGGCGATTGGTTGATGGTGCGCCCTGCAAGGATGCGCAATTGGCCCTCGATAGGGCGTGATTGATTGTTCTCGATCGAAGAGGGTGTTCCCGAACCGGAGACTTACCTAGAAATCAGAGCTGAGGCTGGAATGAAGCCTCGGTCCCATGATGGTGCTGTCAGGGGACTTGGGTCCGAGCTCCACTCAGTCTTGCTAAGGCTGGAAGAGACGGGGGGGGTCGTAGGAATGGGGCGTGTTGTCGGCGATGGTGGCACCGTCTTCCACATCTGTGACATGGCCGTGATCAAGGAATTGCAGGGCAAGGGTGGGGGGACCATGATTATGGATGCTTTGATGGAATACGTACTTCGTGAGGCTTCGCCGCTGTCTTACATCAATCTGATGGCAGACGTCGATAGTTTCTACGAAAAATGGGGGTTTGAGCCAACCCTCCCAAACTCAAGGGGCATGTTCCTGGAGACAGCTAGGGGAGATTAGTTGGGGTTTCATGAGCCCCCTCCCTCTTCCCACCAAGCCGGCCCATCTGAGATGTGGTGCTTGCCATCCTGGTGCTTCCAGCAGAATCCTGTGGACTTCATAGTCAGAGAACGGCATTCTCCGAACGAGCAATGGGGATGCTCATCCTCATCTCCCTCTTTTTCTGAATTTCTGAATAGTGGGTTGAGGAACATCGCAATGAAAAAGAGAAAGCCGCAAATATCCAATACGTCCTCCATGTTCATATTATCTGCCCCGTGACAGTTCGGAATTGGTTTGAAGATTGGCATTTAGAATTTGATGGATTCCATAGAGGGAGCTGGAATAATTAGGCCGCCCCCCTATGTTGAAGGGATGCGGCTCATGTGGTTAATCATGCCACCTCTGGAGGAGCTGCTGGGTCTTGGGTCGATAGCAGTGGAAGCAGGGGGTGACTACAAGACCTCAAAGAGCGCTGTCTGGTCGGTAATCTTCAAGATCGTTGCCTACTCAGTCACCCTTTCAGTAATCATCCTAGTTTTTGCCCCGCTGGTAATCTGAGCTGGCTCACACTAAGGCTGATTGGCATTAGCCTGAAATCAGCAGGTTTCAAGACGATGACCTCGCAGAGGTGGCCGATGGATCGTCCTGTGATGGCATTTGCTATTGCGCTGATGATGGCTGTCATGCCACTCTCCGGTTGCCTTCAGGAAGACAAGCAGGCTCCTGAGGCTGAAACCGACGTTGTTCCTGAGGGGGTCTTCATCACAGGCTCAGATGGCTTGCCGGTCGATGATTTGCCGCTGCCCCTAAAATTCAATTTCAGTGATGTCGGAGAGGACGGTGCCGAACCGAGCATCGGAGTCACATCTAGTGGATGCATATTCTTCATCGCATTTGAGAAAGTCATGCGCTCTTGCGATTACGGAGAGTCATGGGAGGATGTGACTGGTCCTCTATGCGCATTCCAAACCAATGACCCATGGGGTTGGGTTGACCCCGTGACTGATCGAATCTTCAACGTCCAGATGCAGGGGCTTGAGACGTCGTGGATATGCTGGAGTGATGATGATGGAGAGACATGGCTCGGCAACCCTCACGACTCGGGTACCACTCCGATTAACGACCACATTAAGCTGGCTTCTGGCCCTTGGACGGGCAGTGGATACGGAGTGGGGGGGCAATTTTCTCAGGTATTCTACGATCAGGCGGTATACTACTGCTACAACAAACTCGCCGGGATTTTCTGCTTCACGAGCTTCGATGGTGGGGCCACTTTCGAGGCAGGGGGACAGATAATTGGGCTTGCAACCACCGACGGTGGGCTTCACGGGGCTATCACCTCAGCGCCAGATGGCACTGTGTATGTCACACCGAGGGTGGAAACGCCCACCGTCATCATCTCGAAGGACAACGGGTTGACCTGGTACGCCAGAACGATGGGGGAGGACGAGGGGACCCCAAATCCAAGAAAGAACTCGGAGGTAGCCACTGACACCCAGTCGAACGCCTACCACATATGGACGGGGGCCGATGAGGGAGTTTACATGTCCATAAGCACGGATTCGGGCGAATCATGGGGGCAAGACAGCATCAGGATAAGTCCAGTGGAGGTGATATCGACGGTTTTCCCGCAGATTGATGCCGGTGATCCGGGGCGAATCGCAATCACATATCTCGGAAGTGAGAATGCAAGCGAGCTCGGCCAACCAAACATTGACGATGAGCCATGGGATGGGAATGCCCACTATGCAAACTCGAATGTCAGCTACTACCTGTATGTCACATACAGCATCAACGCCCTAGACCCGAGTCCAGTCTTCCACACCGTTCGTGCCTCTGTGGATCCAGTGCAGGTCGGTAGCATCTGCTTGAACAGCGGTGACTGCAGAGACATCGGTGGCTCCAATCGAAACCTGCTTGACTTCAACGACCTTCACATTGACAGGGAGGGGAGAGTCTACATTGCGTTTGCAGATGGATGCACGGGATCATGTGCCACGACCAACAACTCCACCCCCGAAGATTCTCGAAGCAGGAGGGGCATTATGTGCTATCTCAGCAGCGGGCCGAGCCTACTGGCAGAATATGGAGATCTAGCAGAGTTCGAGGCCTTGTGAAATATAGTTTGGCCTTCACACGTCGCTTCCAACCAATGAGTAATCATCAGAGAGAGGCGTAGCGCCAGTTTCAGTGGAAATGATCCTCCCATCTTTGAAACGATGGAAGGAGAGGACCGCTTCAGAAGTGGAGTTATTGGAAAAGTGTGCGATAACGTGTTCGACACCTACCTCTGCATTCTCATATAGAATCCTGTGCCCTTCGGTCCGAACCGCTCCACTGCCAGCGAAGGCTAAGACGTCCTCCTTTCGCATGACGGTATCAGCAACATGAGGTGTGAAGGTGAATTCGTCGTGCAGAATGGCATCAAGAGCATTTGCATCTCCGGATTCAAGGGCGGCTAGATATGCGGCAAGTATGGACATGATTCGCGGAGGGGCGACTTTCGTATAACTCAGTAGGCAATGTCAGGGTAGTCGTCTCAGAACGATTTGCGATTCAATTCGGAGAGTAGCTTGGCTGGGATTTCGCTCTTTACCCTAATCCTTCCACCGTTAGGGTGATCAAAATCAAGTTCAGAGGCATGTAAACACAGCCTGTTGACACTGGCCTTGCCCTGCCCATACCTCGTGTCTCCAGCGACCGGGTAGCCAATTTCACTCATGTGGAGTCTAATCTGCGCCCTCCTACCCGTGTCTATCTTTACTCTAATCAGGCTATGAATCGCTGCAGTCTGCTCAATGCTCCAATTGGTTATCGCTTCCTTGCCAGCCCTCTGCCCCTTCGACACTAATCGCACCCTTTTGTCTCTGGTCTCTTGTATGCGAGATGTTACTAATCCGGACTTATTAGGAGGCTTCCCAAGAACGACTGCATGGTAAATTCGCTCTACTGTACGATCTTTGAATTGCCTTTGCAACATATCTCTAACTTCTGGAGACTTGGCCAGTAAAAGGCATCCTGAGGTTTCCCTGTCTAGACGGTGAACGAGATGCACGCGAGTAGAGTAATTTCTCGAAGCCCAGTGCAATGCACGATCAAACATTGTATCCAATTCGCCCCTCGGGGTCGCCACAGAAAGTAGGCCTGGGGGTTTGTCGACGACGAGTAATTCTTGGTCATCATATAGAATATTGGGATCTGGGATCCCATCCAATTTCTTTCCATTGGGACCGTCGACCTCAGTGCGAGAGAGAGTCTCAACGATTTGCCCAATGGAAATGATTTCCTTGGCTCTGGTCGCCTTATTGCCATCTACCAGAACACGTCCATGATCGATCATCCGGCGCAATGAGTTTTTCTTTGCACTAGGGTGGAGGAGTGACAGAATGTCAATCAAATTCCCCTCTGTCACCGTTTCAATTCTAGGGTTTCCCACGAACTTGGACAGGGTGGGTGGGTAATAGCGATTCTTGAATGAGGGTATTTGACGTTGGTAGTTGTTTGCATACTTAGTAAATTGCAAAAAGTTCACAAAATTGAGGAAAATTGGGAATTCCTCCCTCCTACTTGAAATACCTGTGGCATTGCACATCGGAATAATGGTAACTGGCACAGTAAAATGGTTCAATCACACAAAGGGATTCGGCTTCATAGAGCAGGATGAGGGGGATGACCTCTTCGTTCACAAATCTCAGGTCGAGGGGGAGATTCGAGATGGGGACTCCGTTGAGTTCGAAGTGGGTGAAGGCCCTAAGGGGCCGAACGCGGTCAACGTCAGCAAGGTCGAGTGAATCGGCTAACGGCCCTCGCACGAGATCAGGGATTTACAGATACCTGGCCGTTCCTTAATTGGGGCGACCTCGGAAGTTTTGATACCCTAGTGGGATAATTGGTGGCCACGAATAGAGTCGTCATGATGATAATCGCCCAAACAGCTCCTTTCTGCGGTCCCTTAGTGATTTCCGGCACAAAGAGCAAACCCTCCGAGGAGTCCATCTGGCCTGGTGGCGGTCCGGGGTCACACTCCTCAGGTGGAGGTCCTATACCTGGTCCCCAAGTCTCACCATGGCCAGCACATGGATCATCTTCACCCTCTCCTGAGGAAGGTAACTGGCCCCTGTAGCAGTTGATGAAGTATGGAAATCCGATGCCCCCCTCTCCGTTCTCCCACGTAGTGTGATAGTGATACGTCCCATTGGGGAACTCGGGCGTCTCTCCGAATTTACCATTGCACGAGTCTAGGTCCCCCATTCCTTGGACGTACTCGTAGTCATCGATGCCATTGTAGCCATTCGCACCCTCCTTGAGCCTGTATGAGGATTTCATTTCCTTCACGCTTCCGTTCTCATCCCAACCCACGAATCCATAGATTGGATAGCCGTCGAAGGCGAAACCTACGATTGGCGAGTGCTCTGTGACGCTTCGAGAAGAGTTGATCGTGTAGTCTGCCCAGGTTTGGCTGGTTTCCTTGTGCCAATGCATGCAATTACCATCGGCGTGGTAGTGATATTCGCCGCCCGGACCAGAGTGACCGTGGCACATTCCCAGCCAGACTTGTTGCCTGTCCTCTTCGTAAGCTCCCTCTTGGCCGGCTACCGCATCCCCTCCTGGGCCATCTTCTGGCCCATAAATCGCCACTCCATTCACTGCTACTGCTACAGCCCCCCTCTCGGGGGCCATGACGCAGTTCTGAGTGGAAATTGTTGGATTGCAATCTGGGTCATCCAAAGGCTCCAGGGGGATATTGTAGCTCTTTGTCTGAGAGGTTGCACAGCATCCCGGCCCAGAGTGGAAATCATGGTTTGGTAGGCCATTAGTAGATATGGTGATATTTCCAGAGTCGATTTCGAAGCTCACCCCGCATTGTAGATTGTCAGATTCGGTGGTGTTGTAGTCATCAACCATGGGTGGGCTTCCTTCGTCGCAGAGAAGAACGCTTGACCACCATTCATCAACAGTGTTGGAAGTGTGGTTATCAGAAGTCGCGTTCCCCTGGTCCGACCCTGTCTCGTTCCCCTGTTCCGACCCTGTCTCGTTCCCCTGTTCCGACCCTGTCTCGTTCCCCTGTTCCGACCCTGTCTGAGCTTGTTCGTCGGAAGGAGTTTCGACAATAGAAATGAGGGTTAGCCAAGTTGTCATCTGACCGACCTCGTCCTCAGCAGAAATCTTAATCTTGTGCGCTCCGACATCTAGGTCTGAGATCGATACCAAGACTAGCTTGTTCTCATTACCAGCCTGATCATACCTGAGTAAGAATTCGGTATCAACTGGATTGTCATCTACACTGACAGTGACCTGCAAGGTTTGCAAATTCTCATCGAATAACTCGACCTCTATTGCATCCAATTCACCTTTGATATAACTGTCGGGGATGGTGCCATTATCATCAATTATTGGGGGAAGATTCTCTGCTGGATCCTCGTCCGAATCTAAGCATCCCACAAATAGCGAGACGAATAATATCGCTATGGTCAGAAATGCCACTCCCCCTGACCTTGCGTCTTCCGAACTCATGTTTCCTCAAGTTTGGCAATAACATATGGTATCCTGTGTGAAATGCTCAAAAAATGCTGCAAAATCATGCAAAAGGTTGGGGGTTGAGATTAGGACAGGAGGCAGTTATTAGTGCGAACGAATCACAGATCATGTGGAAACGGGACTGAAGGGCAAGTCTGTACTGGTCACTGGCGGAGCAGGGGGGATAGGAAAGGCCATCTGTAGGCAGTTTGCAGAGGAGGGTGCGAATGTGGCAATACATTACCATACATCAGTTGATGATGCTAATTCTCTAGCGAGTGAGATAGGCGGCATCGCCGTGCAAGCCGACCTTCGAATTCACTCTGAAGCCGATGAGATGGTTAGATTTGTAGTCTCAGAATCTGGCGGATTGGACGTTTGCGTCGCTAACTCAGGACTATATCCGCCCGAACACATGCCCCTGTGGGAAATTGACGAGGGGAGATGGGACGCCACAGTGCGCTCCAACCTAGGAGTCACCGTCAATACCGCTCGCTCATTCCTAGCTTATGCAGCTAGAACCAAATCTGGCTCTCTCGTGCTAGTGGGTTCAACTGCCGGCATCTACGGTGAGGCTGGTCACTCAGACTACGCAGCGGCCAAGGGTGCGATAACGACTGGTTTACTTCTCTCGCTGAAGAACGACGTGTCGCAACTGGGTTCGGTACGCGTCAACGCGGTAGCGCCGGGTTGGACGCTAACGGAGAAGAAGTCCGAGATGGGACTGGATGAAGGCGTAATGGAACGGGCCAAGGCAACCATGGCCCTCAAGAAGCTGGCCAAACCGACTGATGTGGCGCGGGCAATAGTTACTCTCTCCTCGGACAAGATTTCCGGTCACATCACGGGACAAGTAATAGAGGTCGCAGGTGGGATGGAAGGAAGGCTGATCTGATTCGAGAAACTTATCAATTTCTCGAATCAGTGGTGGACCAATCGCAGGGTACCATTCAAGACATGGAAACTGCCCCTGCGACTTGTGAATAACCTCCCGCATGATCGCTCTGGTCTTCTTTGGGAAGGCGATGAAGGAGGTTTTCCGACAAAGTTGTTCGAAGATTCGATAGGCAGGTGGTTGGAAGCATTGGTCTGCGATGACGAAAGCGAAGTTGGCGGTGACAGTGAAATCATGGCAAAAGTTTGGTCAAAGGAAAGAGGTGTTGTTTCTGGGTGCTTTGTTGTCGATCGTTTGGTCTCTATGCAATGCGATTCTTCCAGATTGGATTGGCAAGTTTCAGAAGGAGAGGAAATCGACGCTGGTGACCTTGTCCTCATTTTTCAAGGGCCTGCGAGAGAGGTTCTAGGGTGTGAAAGAACATTGTTGAATGTCTTGGGTAGAATGTCGGGCATTTCCACGAACGTCTCCAAATGGGTCCAATGTGCTGGGAAACTTCGTGTAGCCTGCACCAGAAAAACCGATTGGGGTTTATTGGACAAATGGGCCGTTCACATCGGAGGTGGCTTGACCCATAGATTAAGCAGATCCGATGCACTAATGATAAAGGAAAATGACATTGCGTTGATGGCCGCGGATGAATTCTCTGAGCGTATTGCCGATGCTATACGTGGGATAGAAATGGATGTAAATTCAGCTTTCACCACCGTGGAGGTACAAACTCAGGAGCAGGCAATAATTGCAACTTCAACTTGGGTTGAGATTCAAGAAGGAAGGGGAGGGGTGGAGAGGATTGTACTCCTGTTAGACAACATGGATCCTAATACTTGTGAGAGCGTAAATAGAAGCTTGAGTGTTTCCGGCCTGAGAGAATGGTGCATTCTGGAGGCCTCAGGTGGAGTTTCCCTAGACAGTCTTGAGGCTTGGAGAGGCCTAGATGGGATCGATCTAGTCTCATCTAGTTCTTTGAATAGGGGCGTGCAACCCCTGGATTTATCGATGATTGTTGGAGGAGATTAATTTGGCTGAGATTCCAGAGAATCATCCCAGAAGAGCTTCTCTACTTGCTAGAAATAAGCTAGTAGATGCTGCCAATGACGGACTCTTGGCAGAATCTGCGATGATTGCTCATGGCCGAGGTGAGGCTTTCGACTATCTGCTAGGGGAAAGGACCACGGAATCAGCCATGAAAGCTATCAAAGAGGCCGCAAGTAGGCTTCTATTGGCCAAAAAACCGGTGATCTCGGTAAATGGAAACACGGTTGTACTCGCTGGAAAGGAGCTGATAAGACTGGCTGCAGTCATTGGTTGCCCTATTGAAGTGAATCTTTACTATAGAACAACTGAGAGGGTCTCGGGATTGCTCCATTTTCTTGAGGACTTGAGGAACGAGGTTGTCATTGAGGACGCCCCAGAGGGTTTCAATGGCGATTGGCGTTCTTCAGTAGATTCGGTAATTCTACTGGGAGAAGAGGAAGACGGTCGCATAGAGGGTTTGGAGGGCCCTAGATCGGTCTGTAGCGCAAAGGGGATTGAGCGGTCTGATGTGATTCTAGTTCCCCTAGAGGACGGAGATAGGTGCGAGGCTTTGGTCTCCCTTGGAAAGCAGGTCATTGCAATAGACTTGAATCCACTTTCTAGAACTGCTAGAAAAGCGACTGTTACTATTGTCGATGAGGTTCAAAGGGCATCTAAAAGGCTGGTCAATGAGGCAATATTGAGTGATGGAGAGAATTCCCAATGGAACAATGAGAAAATCCTCAGAGAAGCACTGGATACCATGGGTTCAGCGGTGGGGCGAATCTAGATTCCGCTTGCCTCGCTAAGCATCCTTGCACATCTATCAGCAATTCCCTTGCCGACATCGCTTGTGCTGGCAGAGCCTCCGATGTCGTATGTTACGGGGCCGCCGTCGGCAAGGTGTTCGCAGATTGCGTTTTCTAGGATTTCTGCGCAGAGATTGGCCGATTTGTCTTTATTTCGGAGGCCTAGGTATTCGAACAATAACTGGGTCGAGGATATCGCCGCTATTGGATTGACTTTGTTCTGTCCGGAGTACTTTGGCGACGAGCCATGGACCGGCTCAAATAGCATGTGGTTTTCTCCAATGTTCGCACTCGCAGCCATTCCCATTCCCCCCTGAAGGACAGCTGCTAGGTCAGTGGCGATGTCTCCGAACATATTTGGTAGGACAACTACGTCAATGTCCTCGGGATTCCGGGCGAGCCACATTGTGAATGCGTCGATGAAGGCTTCATCTGTTTGGATATCAGAGAAATCTGAGGCTACCTCCTTGAAGATTTTCCTGAAGAGCCTACAGCCTCGAGTGACATTGCTCTTGTCGACACAAGTAACCTTCTGGTCCTTGTTCAATTGCATCTTTCTTCTAGAGGCCAGTTCAAATGCAAATCTGACAACCCTTTCACTACCTATTCTTGAAATTGGGCGAATGTCCCAAGCTACCTCGCCATCGAGGCCTGGGAATTCCTCAATGACCATTGGATTGTCCTTCTCTCCGCCCTGAGCAGCCCTAGAAGATCGGCGGAGGAGGGAATGGTATAGGCCCTCAGTGTTCTCCCTGATCAGTACCATATCTACGGATTCTGAGTCCCAGACGTTCTTGAATACACCATTGACCTTGTGTTTCACTCCGGGGTACAATTTAACTGGCCTGACATTTGCATACAAGTCCAATCCTGACCTTAATCCGAGGAGGGCTTGTCCTCCCGCAACGTCTCCATTGGGCAACCTTGCACCGGGCCATCCTACTGCGCCGACTAGTATTGCATCCGAGTTGTCCCTACAGTGTTCAAAAGATCCTTCTGGCCACTCCTCTCCCGTATCTTGGTAGTATTTTCCTCCGCAAGGTATCTCGGTCGTCTCAAGAGTAATTGGTCCGTTCTCATTGAAGACGGAAATTACTCTCTTCGCCTCTTCAATCACCTCCGGCCCTGTCCCATCGCCGGGGAGGATTGTGAGCCGATACGCTGGTGACATGGTTTCGGCACATCCTTTTCATTCATCAACCCAACCCTCCTTGGAGCTCCACTTTGAATGCGATAATTCATAGACGGCCAGACCGCACATACCAAGGATGGCGTCGCGAAGCCCCAGTGATGGTAGTGAGAAGTCAAGGATCGATGTAAGGACCCTCCCCGAGTCCGTAGCTGAGCTATGGGAGACAATGTTGAGGCTAGATCCAAGCTGGAGGCTCTCGGACTGGTTGGATGGGAGGGCAAGAGATGAGTTGGCTTTGGTAGAGAAGCACCTTGGCAAAGAGAGGCTGCGGCTTGAACAGAGGATGCATAGGATTGAGGCGCTTGTAAAGAGCCTCAAGAGGAAGAGAGAGGCGGCTAGGGGAACGGCATCAGCAGACCCTCACCAAAGAAATTTGTTCGATATCTACGGATCCTCGATAAAGAAAGAAGAGGGTGAGGTTGGAGATTCTGATGGACAGCCATTGGTGGACCTAGGTGCTCTTGGGTCCGAGGACGATCCTCTTCTGACAATTGTTGCTGAGCACATCATGAACACTATTGAAGAAGGAAATGGAAATGACCATGGTGTAAGATTTGAGGATATTGCTCGCTCCCTTGGAGCCATAGGAATTAGATCGGATGAGGTCGATGAGGGGCTTTCTTGGCTATTACAGAGAAGTATGATTATCGAAATCGAGCAGGATGTTTTTCGAATTGATGGGTGAAAGCAATCGTTCCCCCTAATGCAACATTCAAAGAATACCATCGGGTGGGGCCCAATGTCACATGGCGATCGAAACTTCGAGTTGGTATGCAAGGCTGGATCAGGAGTGCCCTGAAAGGGTCCGTCAAATTGATGTTTGGCTCGATTCTTGGGAGAAGGCGGCCAAAAAAGGACAGCCAATTGCAGCGACTCTGCCAAGCTTCTGGCCAACATTGCCCGCTGGATTGCTAAGTAACCCCGGATCCGTCCTAGATAACCTGCTAGCAAGGCACGAAGCTGAGAGTGACGGGCGTTCTCCACGTGGAATCTATGCAACGCCTCCAAGCTTTGCAGATGCAATCCTGTACGACGAGCTTGGACAGGGAAGAAGCTTGGCCAAGGAGCCACCGGCGACTATCTCATTGATGGCTCTACCACCAAGTTTCAGATCGATTGCCAGACAGTTGAACGATGGAATCGCAACTGATGGTCCCTTAGAAAGGAATGACCCCCTGGATGATGGTTTTACGAAAACAGGAATTCCGCTCCCCTTCTCTGATCCGTGCGTGGGAGCTGGACTTTTCGTGGAGAGGGTCATGAGGATACACAATGAAAGATTAGCTGATGTCGAAGAGTTCGACAGGAAGGAAGACAGCCTTAGGCTGCTAGAGGGGCTGCAACTAGTTGGCTCTTCTGATGTAGCTGCAGAGACTGCCCGGAGGAGAATCCTGATAGTTCTGGGCCGGCTTGGTATCGTTGATCTTGGCGGTAACGGTGATGAGCTAACCATTGGTAGATCTGAAGCTGTCACAATATTGGACAGCAATGTTAGGTGCTTTGACGTTCTGAGAGGGGAGTGGCCTTGGGTCGATAGACCCATGCTAACGGTCTCAAAACCTCCATGGCTTCGAATCAAAGATCGCTTCAGAGGTCATCCAAACGGGAGTGCATTGAGAAAGGAGCTATCTAGGGAGTTGAGGGAGTTCAGATCACCGGACGGTGAGATTAGGTTCTCAGCGATTAGGGGTAATGTGAATCTATACAGACTATTCATTGAGAGATCTTTGCAGCTTACTAAGCCCGGCGGGAGAGTGAGGTTGATTGTTCCCGAGTCCGTACTTAGGGAGAAAAGTAGCGCACCAATCAGGAAGCTACTGGTGACTTGTAACGAGTGGGACAGTGTTTGGTCGTTCCCAGAAGGAAGCGCCTTCCTATTTGGTGGGGCACAGGGGGTTTCGGTTCTAGGAGTCATAGTTGGTGGATCCACCGAAGTACTAACTAGCTTCGGCCCACTAAGAAATAGTGACCTTGTGGAGAAAAGGGGAGTCGCTAGGGATGCTCCATTTATCGAGTTGGAAAGGGGACCTTGGTCTATCTGGACGGACACATCTTGGGCGATTCCTAAGATGCCCCGTGACAGTCAACTAAGAGACGAAACCATGAGGGCAATAGGCTCACTCGCGGATAAGCCAAGGCTGATTGAGGCTGGTACTTGGATTGATCCCGGTGGGAAGTCGATTCGAGTAAGGACTGGTGAGATTGACCAAAAGGCCCGTTCGACGGAAATTGTCGATTGGAGGGGTGAGGTCAAGGATCAGCCACTAATTAGATCTGGTCATGTGAAGTTGGTGAACGGCTCGGTTTTCCTAGATCATCCTTGTTTTATTTCCGCTATATCATCCGATTCCAAACACAAGAATGCCCGATTTGTTGGTGAAAGCACTTTCTCACGGAATCCTAGGATAGCATGCAAGGCGGTAACAGGCTCAAACATGGAAAGGAGGTTGACTTGGGTAATGATTCCATCTGGGTGCGCTCTGGATAACTCCCTAAGCTTCCTTGATATGCCAAAACAAGTCATTGAGAGGTTGATGGTTGATTTCGGAGACATCGAGGCCGGGTTGACTTCTTTGGTGAAATATCTGAATTCCCGGGATTTAGGTCTCTGGTCAATCGCATGGTCTGCAAACAGCAATGTAAATAACTACGAAATTGAGACTTTGCCCTTTGCACCGATTGTCGGGGAGACCTGACTGGATTTCTCCTCTTGGAGGGGTGATTGTTTCCAATAATTGATCCCTTCAAAAGTCCCAAGTTATAGAATGGATTAATATCGGTAGTCTCCGTAAGCAAAGCGTTGTCGCTCGCGAAGACAAAGGCAGGTATGTGAATTGGGCATTAATCCTAAGATTGGAATTACTGGTCTTCCGCGCTCTGGGAAGTCGGCTGTACTGCAGAAGGTAGTTGACATGGTGATTGAAGTTGGTGGCTTCACTAGGACAAAGGGACCCAATTCTCCTCAAAACATAGTGGGTGGAATGAGGTGCGAAGCTGTAATCGAAGAAGGGCAGAGAGTGGGCTATGCGTGCGTCAACATCCTAACGGGAGAGAAGGGCATCATGGCCCACAAGAACATCGACTCTAGGAATAGGATTCTGGGATTTGGGATAGATCCCAGTGAGATTGAGAGAGTGGGGGTACCTGCCATCATGGACAGCATCGGCACATGTGAAATCATAGTAATAGACGAGATCGGCAAGTTTACCGTAGAAAGTGAAGGCTTCGTAAACGCTGTCAGAATCGCCTTAAATGCAGATTTGCCTACATTGATGACTCTTCACAAGAAGAGTCGCCACCCATTACTCCAGGATATCAGGAGAAGGGATGATGCTAGGATCCTAGAGGTCACTCCCGTCAATAGATCTCTTTTGCCGTACAAAATCCACCGGCTTGTCAAGGAACTTTGAGCAATTGGCCTAGTCAAGTTGATTCATTAGTGCCCATGGGACATTCCATGAACTCCCCGGCCGAACGGGTAATGCGTTTATCGGCGGGGATGACCATTTGTCTTTTTCTGACTCTTTCATTTGCCGTTTTGGATGACAGGGTCTCGGAAACGTCCCCTTCGATGGGGATACTGATCGGACTAATTGCGTTATTTTGTGGTTTGGTCGCATTGTTCTTGAGAGTAAAGATGGGCTCACCAAGTGGGTCCCTAGTAACAGATAGGTGGTTTAGCAGGGACGAGGAGGGAGTGATGAGAGAGAATCTTCGAAAAGAGATTGAAGAGGCGGATGTGGAAAGAATGGGGGCGAGTTGGGCAAGGTACGAAATGGAGCATCTTGAGACGAAGCATGAAGAGGAGTAGAAACAGAAAACTTGACCCGCTTAATTCTCTGCGAACGACGAGGTAGAATAATGGGAACCGTTCCTGATGAGCTAAAATATACAAAAGAGCACGAGTGGCTAAGGATAGAAGATGATGGGATTCTGATTGGGATTACTGACTTTGCCCAGAATGCTCTGACCGAGGTAGTTTGGGTGGAGTTGCCTGAATTGGGTGCCTCTGTGGATGCCATGGAATCCTTCGCCAGTGTGGAGTCGGTTAAGTCGGTCAGTGAAATCTACGCCCCAATTGCTGGTTCTGTGATTGACATAAACGAAGAATTGGAGGATACGCCTGAAATTATCAACGAAGACCCCTATGGTAGGGGTTGGATATGCAAAATGGAAATAGAAAATGAGGGTGATCTAGAGGCTCTCCTAGATGCAGGTGCCTACGCGGCATTGATTGGAGAGTGAGATGGAAATAATGGATAGGCTGCACATCTACGTTGATGGGTCATGCCTAGAGAATCGTAACGTTGATTCAAGCACCAGAGCGGGTTGGGGCTTCTGTGTGATTGAAGGAGATAGTGGGGTCGGAAATGGAAAGGGGAGCTTGCTTTTCGAGAAGTGCGGGCATGTGGAGACGTCAAGGGAATCTGAGCTTTTCATCGGAGCCGAGGTTGGGTCTAATAACACTGCAGAGTTATCTGCAATTGGACATGCCTTGAGATGGTTGTTGATCCAGGGCCTCTCAGGTACCATTACGATTTTTGGAGACTCTAAATATGCGCTCAATGTTGCATCGGGCGTCTGGAATCCAAAGGCGAATAGGGAGTTGGCAAACAAGGTTAGAGACCTATGGAATGAGGCATCTAGACTGGTTTCTCTGAGTGCTGTGCATGTATCCGCACATAAGGGGCACAGATGGAACGAGCGTGCGGATCACTTGGCCTTTCGTGCGATGAAAGGGGATAGTCCGTTACCATTGCAATTCTGGAAGCCCGGACTCAGGTAGGTTCATCACCGCTTAGCAACCCAATACTCAGCATCACATAGGCTGATTGGAGAGCGATCAAGAGTCCAATCAGTGTCAGAACCAATCCAGTAGGATCCGGAAGGAAGGTTTGCATCGGGTTCCCCGCGGCCCAGGCAAGAAAAAGCACGATTGCTGCAATTAGCATCTCAATCTTTGCAACCCTCTCTGGATCTTCCCAGAGGTCCAGCCATGGAATCAGCCCTTTGCGGCGGAAGGTTGCGCGATACCAAGCTACGTAGGCGAGTGCTAAGCCGGCAAGACCGACCAATCCTCTGGAGAATCCTGAGTCATCCCATGGCCCATCTGGGGCCAGTCCTAAGAACAGTGAATCGAAAATTAATACTGCCGCGACCACAGAAACAAGTCTCCACTCCGGTTCACTGTTATCGCTCACACCCCATCCAGATGGTGATAGGGCTTCAACACGCCGCAGGAATGATGGGCACACCTCGCTTCGGAGTGGAGGATTGCCCATGTTGGATACGGTAACTTTCTCCGAAGTAGAGGCCGCAGCCTCTCGACTGGAGGGGATAGTGAGCAGAACTCCTGTGACCCACTCCCCCGAGATAGACAGGCTTGCTGGAAGGAGCGTCTTCTTGAAATGCGAGAACTTGCAAAGGGTTGGAGCTTTCAAGTTTCGAGGGGCTAGCAATGCAGTTGAGTTGTTGGGCGATTCGGCTGAGAGGGGGGTTTGCACACACAGTAGTGGGAATCACGCTCAGGCATTGGCTCTGGCTGCCAAGCTTCGCGGCATTCCGGCATACATAGTGATGCCAAAGAATGCGCCAATGGTGAAGGTGATGGGTGTGCAAAGTTATGATGCTGAGATTACATTCTGTGAGCCTAATCTTGAGGCGAGGAGCGCAGCAGCGGATTCGATCATTGATAGTACAGGGGCAATCTTCGTGCATCCATTTGACAACCCTGATGTGATCGCTGGGCAAGGTACTGCCGCCATGGAGATGATTGAGGAGTGTGGTGATTTGGATGCTATTATGGCGCCAATTGGCGGGGGTGGACTCCTATCGGGGTCTTGCATTGCAGCTAGGGGTCTTTTGCCGGATGCTCGCCTATTCGGCGCCGAGCCAGAGGGGGCTGACGACGCCGCTCGATCTTTGGAGGCAGGAGAATTGATTCCACAGACCTCGCCTGATACTATTTGTGACGGTCTCCTTACAAGTCTGGGGGAGTTGACTTGGCCGATTCTGAAGAGCTGTCTAGAGGGCGTAGTAACAGTCAGTGACGAAGAGGTTCTGAATGCGATGGTTTTGCTGCACGAGCTTTTCGATATGATCGTCGAACCAAGCGGTGCAATCTGCCTCGCAGCCGTTTTGAAGGATGAATTCAAGAATCTGGATGGAATAAACAGGGTTGGCATCATTCTCTCGGGGGGCAATGTGGACAAGGGCGCTCTTCCTTTCTGACAGCATGTGACCACTGTGAACAAATGCCCTCTGGGCTAAGATTATTTGGAGCACGAGCCGGGATTTGCACCCGGGTACACGGATCTGCAGTCCGTTGCATAGCTACTCTGCCACTCGTGCTGCGCCCCACCGACCTTACTTCATCTATTGAAGGCTATCCGGACTCCTGCATACCTTCATTGGGGAATGTGTCCTGTGGCAAACATGCCGAGGGTGTCTGATCGATACGATGGACTTGGGGTTGGTTTCTCGCCTTATCTCCAGCCACCGGGTCCAGAGATAGTTAGATGGACAGTAGGAGAGCCCGGTTTCGACGCTCCCGCAGAGGTAATTGATGCCGCAGTAGAGGGTTTGAGAGGGGGCCGTACCAAATACACTAGAGGTCCCGGAACAAAGGAGCTCTGTCAGTCTGTTGCTGATTACCTTGCAAAACACCACGATATCGGAGTTTCTTGGGAAGATGTGGTTGTAACCCCAGGTGCAAAGCAAGCCCTGCTGTACTCATTCCTGATTACCACGATGCCTGGAGACGAGGCGATCCTTCTGGCCCCCTCATGGGCCTCATACGAACCGATGCTGGAGTTCATCGGTGCTGTTCCAGTTCACGTTCCAGTGAATATGGATAATTTCCATCCTGACATTGGGGCTATTCGCAACGCTATTACCGAGAAGACAAAGATGATTCTTGTCAATTCCCCGTGTAATCCAACTGGTGCAGTGTTCACCCCTAGAGAGATAAGGGAAATTGTGGAGATTGCAGTGGAGAACGATTTGTGGATTGTATCGGATGAGATCTATGGGAGGATGGTTTGGGTCAATTGGCCTCACGTTTCACCCTTCACCGTCCCTGGAGGAAGAGAGCGGACCATTGTAATCAACGGATGGTCAAAGTCATGGGCGATGACTGGAATGAGGGTTGGATTCCTGACTGGCCCCACGGAAGCCGTGAAGGCAGCAATGAAGAGTCAGGCGAATTCTGCCTCGCATATTCCGACATTTATGATGGAAGCCGCTAGGGTCGCTCTTGGATGCGATGACTCTGTCGAGTCTTTCAATCAAGAGTATCTGAAGAGACGTTCCATAATGCTAGAAGGGTTGTCGTCTATTCCAGGATTGAGAGTTCCTGAACCCGAAGGGGCATTCTATGTCTTTGCCGATGTTACAGGAACTGGGATGAATGACATCGAGTTCGCCGATCGTGCACTAGAGGCAGGAGTTCAATTGATTCCGGCATCGTTGATTAAGGGGGGTGAAGGATTCATTAGAATCTCTTATGCAACCGAAGAAAGTGAGATTATCGAAGGTTTGCGACGGGTCAGAGCTTGGCTTGTCGGTGAGTGATATTGAAATTTGATGTCCTCACAGTTGAGCTATGACAGGGCAGACTGCGCACCTTGGCTATCACGTTTTGATGGACTACAGCAACTACTTCCCTCCGATGTCGGACGATGGTCCTTGGATGCTTGAGACATTGAGGTCTTGTGTTAGATTGGCAGGAGTTAGGGAGGTGCATTCTCATGTTGAGGCGTTTGATGGGATAGTTAGTCCAACCGGTTTCGCTGCCGTGGTTCTGATTGATGAGAGTCATGTCAGTGCACACTGCTACTCAGACAGAGGACTTCTTGCAGTTGATGTGTTCACATGTGGAGAGAATGACCCGGATATCATTGCAGATTCGTTGAACTCCTTGCTACTCGAAGCAATACCCGGCATCAATTTGGTCAGAAGGGACAGGATAGCTCGGTTCAAGGGTGATTGAATGGGCATAAGGGAGTTCATAGAGGATAACTTCAGACATTTCAATGCAGGTGAGCTAGCTCGCTGCGCGGAGTCTCTGAGGGACTTTTTGGATTCCGGCGGAAGGCTGTTGGTTACACTAGCCGGAGCGATGTCGACGGCCGAGATAGGCAGGAGCCTATCTCCGGCAATTAGGGAGCAGCGGATTCATGCAATTTGCTGTACTGGGGCAAATCTTGAGGAGGATCTGTTTAGCCTAATTGGAAGAAGCCGATACGAAGGGGTGCCGAAATGGAGGCAGCAGAGCGACTTGGATGACCACAAATTGAGAAGCAGGGGTTTGAACCGAGTGACTGATGTTGCAATTCCTGAGGACGTGTTTTCATCTGCCGGGAAGCTTCTCCAGGAGATGTGGGAAGAGGCAGAGGTGGTCGGTGACAGGCGCTTCCCCCACGAATACATCTACGAATTGCTTCTGAACAATATGATTGACTACTCTGCCGAACCCGAGGACTCCTGGCTAGTTTCAGCAGCTGATGCGAATCTTCCAATCTTTACTCCGGGTTGGGAGGATTCCACACTGGGAAACATTCTAGCTGCTAGAGTTCTCGATTGTTCGTTGAAAAGTTCGCAAATGGTAAGGAGCGGTTTGGAGGCAATGCAGTCTCTAGCTGATTGGTACAGGGAGGATGACTCGCCGACCGGTTTGCTTCAAGTCGGTGGGGGCATTGCAGGAGATTTCGCTATCTCCGTCGTTCCAATGCTAAGACAGGATGCGGGAGTTGAAGTTCCCCTTTGGAAGTGGTTTGCCCAAATCAGTGAGTCAAGACCTTCCTATGGGGGCTATTCGGGCGCCCCGCCGAATGAGAAGATTAGTTGGGGGAAGCTGGATCCGGATACTCCAAGTTTCACAATAGAGTCTGATGCGACCATAGTGCTCCCGCTCCTACTGTCTTCACTCGAATAGAGAAGCGTACTTGGAAAATTCTTCAGAGATGCGTAGAAGCTGGTTGTACTTCGCAGTTCTATCGCTCCTGGCAGGTGCGCCGGCCTTGATCTGCCCGGCTCCCTTGCCCACTGAGAAATCAGCGATTATATCATCCGAAGTTTCGCCGGACCGATGGCTGATTATAGTTGAAAAGCCCGCTTCTCTGGCGGTATCGATAACCTCATTGGTCTCGGTGACTGTTCCTATCTGATTGAGTTTGATTAGAATTGAATTGGAGGCGCCTTCAGAGATTCCGCGAGAGAGTCTTTTTGGGTTGGTGACATACAAATCATCGCCGACTATCTGCAACCTATGGCCCTCTCGTGCTGTGAAATCTATCCATGACTGCCAGTCATCCTCTCCAAATGGGTCTTCGATGGAGATTATCGGGTATGAGTCTACCCAATCGGAATAGATCGCTCCCAACTCAGATCCCGAAATTACTCGGTCCTCTAGGTGGTATCCATCCTCGTGCAAGAACTCCTGAGCGGCAACATCGAGAGCTAGGGAGACTTGCTTTCCAGGAATGTATCCTGCTTTCTCAATTGCTTTCACTATGTATTCCAAGCCATCCTCATTTCGCCCCAGATTGGGTGTGAATCCTCCTTCATCGCCGACTCCACCCAGTAGGCCCCCCTCCTGAAGTACGGCTTTCAGATGGTGGTAAATTTCGGTACCAGCACACAGTGCATCGGGGAAGTTTCCAAACCCGTGAGGCACGATCATAAATTCTTGTACATCAACATTGGAGTTCGCATGGGCCCCTCCATTGAGGATATTCATCAGTGGAACTGGGAGGCACGCATTTCCCACTGAATCAATGTGTTTCCACAATGGTTCATCCGATGCTGCCCTCAGGCAAGCTAGTGAAACCCCTAGCATGGCATTGGCTCCGAGTCTAGACTTGTTGTCTGTCCCATCTAATTCAATCAATGTAGAGTCGATTTTTTCTTGGTCTTCTACGCTCATGCCGATCAGGGAGTCCCTAATCTCCCCGTTTACATTTGAGACTGCTACTTCTACGCCCTTTCCAGACCATTTCGTGCCTCCATCCCTCAACTCCACTGCCTCGTGGGACCCTGTGCTCGCGCCCGAAGGAACTGAGGCACGCCCTCGAAAACTCCCATCGACGAAGCAATCAACCTCAACCGTGGGATTTCCCCTAGAATCCAGTATCATCCTTGCGGAGAGGTCGCTGATAGCGCCACTCATTATCGGGACGACTGGGTGGGTACTTCTCAAGGTAGCGCAACCACTATTCAGTCATTAAGCCAGCCAATCCACCTAGAAATCTTGTTCTGTATTTCTGGGATCTCCAGCTCTGAGTTGCATGTGCATTCCCAGCACAGTTGCTCACCTTTGGGTGAGATTGAGAATAGCTCGGCCCTCATCAGTGGCCTATTTGAATTATTGTACTTTGTTCTGTTGTCGTCAACAAAGCAGTGTAGCAGATGTTTTGGATAATGGCTAATCCTTCCGGACTCTGGGCAACAAAGAATGGCACTTCTGCGCGAGAAAATCAACGAGTCCCCTGAGTCTGAATCCAACTCGTGTCCGATAATATTGGTGCCACTGAGCATGGATGCCACGTCAATATTGTACCAATGAGAGTAAGCCATAGGAATGTCGAGGGCACAAACGTCGTCTAGGTACTCCTGAGCGCGAAGCTTGGAAGTTGCCTCCTCACCTTTCACAGAGCATGTGGGCAGGCCATCCCATTTGAAGTGAACCAGTATTCCGAAGAATGATAATTTAATGGAAAAAAGAAAAATATTGGGTGGTGATTTACCAATTAGGAATGAAATGATGAAAAATTAGCTATTATTCGGACCGTTCATGGCGAGTGTAGATTCTATGGATAGATCAATATTGAATGTGCTTAGAGAAACGGCAAGAGCACCCTTTGTCGAAATTGCGAAGATTGTTGGGGTTACTGAAAGAACCGTAAGGACGAGGATGAAGAAGCTGGAAGAATCTGGTGTGATTCGGAGATACACTATCAGAGAATCGGGCATAGGACTCACAGCACTAATTAGGCTCAAAGTCGGGCAGAACACGGACATAGGAATGCTTGCCGAGGAGTTTTCTGGTTGGAATGGCGTGGAGTGTGTCTTCGAGATCAGTGGTGATGCTGACTTGGTCGCCGTAGTTCACGTTGATGACACTGTGGCGCTGAGGGGTATGCTGGATAAGATGTGGCTCGCAGTCCCAGGAGGGATTGGCTCAACGCAGACTGAGCTAGTCCTAGAGCAATATTAGCATTTGTTGGGATGAAGTGGTGTTTTCTGTAATGTTGCTTAGAGCAGCCAAGCTGGGATTCATCTGCACAAGGGAGAATCTACACTTTCCATTTTATGGAGCAGCCGATGCTATCTGTTCTTTCGATGGCAATCTCCCCTCCCGAAAGTAATTGGCTCATGGCATCAGACAGTTCCGAGGTACTTGCATGCGATGGGTCTCTTGGTGAGTCGTCCATTCTGCCGCGATATACAACCTTGCGGTCGGAGTCTAACAGGTAGAATTCTGGGGTTCTCTCAGCCCCATAAGCCACCGCCACCTCCTGCGAAGAATCGTGCAGATATGAGTAATTCATTCCCCTTTCGGCCCTTTTGATCATGTTTTCCCATGAGTCGGACTCATACTTCACTGGATCATTGGAGTTAATTCCTACAAATCCTATTCTTGAATCTCTGGACTTCTCGGCGATTTTCTCTATTCTGCCCTCTGATCCAACGACATAGGGGCAATGGTTGCAAGTGAAGGACACTATGGCTCCTTTCTCGCCCATTGCATCCGCAAGGGTCATCGTTTCGCCTCCGACTCGTGCATTGGAGTTTGGAAGGTTGAAATCAGGGGCGGTATCGCCCGGCTCTATTGATGTAGCATTGCTCATACTGGCCGGGTAATGTAACTGGTGTTCAATCCTTTGGGACGAGGTTCTTGGCCCTAGCAGAAATCTGTTCTTTGCACTCGGCTAATCGACGTCTGGCCAGACGGTGCTGCGGATCGATGTCCAAGACCCTTCTCCATGCCATTGTTGCCTTTTCGGGGTCGTCGCTTTCGTGCATTATCGCCGCTATTCTCAGTTTGGCATCGATGTGTTGTGGATCCGCCCTAGCCGCTTCTTTGAAATCGGACTTGGCCTCGTCGATTTTGCCGAAGTCTAGATACAGGAGCGCCCTTTGATACCAAGCCTCGGCTAGATTTGGATCGGTCCCTATTGCCTTGTTCAGGGGACCTTCCGCCTGTTCGGACTTGCCCATTGCAATCATGCATGTTCCAAGATGGACTAGAGCCATTGTGTGATTTGGATTCAACTTCAGAAGAGAGCGAAGCTGATCTTCCGATTCCGGCCAATCGCTATGATTCATCAGCACCTCAGCACGTCTGAGCTTAGCGAGTTGATGGTTTGGTCGGGAGTTGACTAGGTAGTTTGCATCGTCAAGAGCGAGGTCTAAGTCATCGCAGAGTAGAGCCGCGGAGCATCTATTCAGCCTGGCTCTTACGTGTTCTTGGTCCAAAGATAGGGAGTTCGAGAAGAAGTCTCTGGCTTCTGTGAGTCTGCCAAAACTCGCAGCGATTATTCCACGAATGAAGGGTACTGTTGGATTATTGGTTCGTTGAGTGGTGGCCTCAAGGATTAACGCATTGGCATGCTCGAGGTTGCCCATTTCAAGAGTCAGTTGGGCTTCCTCGAGAGGTATTGAAGCGTGGTCTGGAATCAGTCTTCTTGCCCGGACAAGGGCTACTTCTGACTCGTCCAGGGTTCCTTGATACCTTAGAGCACGAGCGCGGCCAAACCAGGCCAACCCCGACTCGCGATTCATTTCGATTGCCCTGTCAAAGGAGACCAATGCATCGACTATTTGCATCTGATCATGGTTGCCGGTATCGTCTCTATTTTCTTCCGATGTCGAAAGATGTAGTCTGCCTCTCATTATGTGGATTGACTCATGATCTGATGAGTTCTCAGGAGTTTCGTCTAGTACTGCTCTTGAGGACTCAAGAGACCCCTTGCGTAGCCAGATATGGCTAAGTTTTGCCCTAGCCTCGGGATCAGATGGGTTTGTGGAAATATGTTTCTCAAGTACCTCTATTGATGCTTCTATCCTTCCATCATTGCCAAGAATATCTGCCTCTTGGATAACTGTGTACTCTCCGAGAGCGTTCGCACGTCTTAGGCACTTCAGTGCCTCCTTAGTCTTGTTCACTCTTGAGGAGAGAATCCTAGATTTAAGCATCCATCCGGGGCCGTTATTCGGATCGTTCTCCAAAACCGCCTCTACTGTGTCTTCAGCGATTTGGATCTCGCCGATTAGCAACTGTTTGGCGGCCCTATCTACCGATTCATGTGGGTTTGCATTTGAGTTTGAATCATGATTATTGATTCCACTGGCGGATTTTGCTCTCTCAGTTAGATCGTTGAGTTCTGACTCCTCCTGCGTTCCAATGGAATCTTCCCCAAGGCCCTCTAGCCTCTTGTGGTTTCTAGAGACTCTAGATTGGTCGGTTCCCTTCAGCAGAAGGGACTGCTCGTGAAGAACACTGACGTCATCAGGAGATATGGCTAGAATTCTCTCCAGAGTTCTGTCTAGAGAGTCCAGATCGCCGCTCTTGCGTTGAATTTCGGCCAAGGATCTGAGGGCCGTTTCGTCTTCCGGGTCGAGTTCGTTCGCCCTCTTGTAGCAATCCTCAGCCCAGCCCGATCTTTCAGACGCCAGGAACAATTCGCCCAGCCTTCGATGCTGATCGGCTGTTAGCTCTATGTCCTCGGCCCTCATCTCAGCCTCGGTAATTACGGCTGCAAACCTCTTCGAGAGGGGGATTAGTCCCGCAACAATGGGTCTACCTTCAGAGACAACATCAGAGGAATGGTGGTGAAGTATTGCCTTCGCTGCATGAGTGGCGATGGCGACTGCTTCACTGTTGCTGATTGGAATCCCTTGATTGAATAATAATGATTCAGCGGACTCCAATGACTGATGAACTCCCAATAACTCGTGAACTTCAGGAGAGTCTGAGAGTATGGTCTCCACCCCCCTGGAAAGGAGGTCGAGCTGTTTTGAAGTGGCACTCAAGTCTCCTTTCATTGAGCCTAATCTAGCATGCATTTTCTCTCTTTGCTTGAGGACGGACTTATGCTTAAGCCATAGTCCCAGAAGGGTCAGAGCCAATACCCCGTAGAGGGAAAGTACCGCCACGGTTGTCTGCTGCATCGGGCTGAGCGGACATGAGAGACTTTTGATGGCTTCTGCTCATGCTTACCGACAAGAGGCGATTATTGCCCGGACCGAGGGCTGCCGAGACCGGCTTTTCCTCATTTAAGGTCCTTTTCTGCGTATGCTTGAACACCCAGTTTCAGAGAGGATGGCCCTACTGATTTCCCGACGACATTCGGTATTCCAGCGCCAGCGGCCAACTCATAAATCCTGTCTGAGACCTTGCCAGAGAACACCAGTCCGACTGCGTCATCTGAGTTGCTGAGAGCGTCTTCCAGATTCTTTGCACTTACTGGGTCGGAGCTTGAGCCGTCGCCGGAGACGATTATCGCCTGATTTCGCTTGAGTCCGCTGAAAAGACCGTTCCATTGCTTGACATCTTCCGGGGCCTCTAGTGAGACCTTTCCCTTTCCTACTGATGCGTCGTCCTCTTTCTGGACCTCTGTTTGGACCTTAGAAACGGTTTTTGGAGCGGTCTCTTTCTGATTTAGGCACTTTGTAATCACCTTCCCCTCTAGGTGCTCTACCTCTCTACTCTGAGGGGCAAAGGCAACGTGGGTCAGCGACTTGCCAAGCATTCCACTGATTTCCAAAAGTAGAAGCTTGCCGCCCCTGTCACCATCCAAGAAGGCTGTAACTACCTTCTTACTAGATGCTAGCGAAACGAGCTCTGGTTTGATGCCAGAGCCCATGGTTGCTATTGCGTTCTTGATTCCAAATTTCAACAGATTGCGGACGTCATTTCTTCCTTCTACAATAATTATTGCTTCGGACTCCTTGACGTTTGGCCCTGCGGTCATTCCAGATAGTTCAATCTCTGTATCGAGGGTGAGCACGGCTCGGACTTCGTCCAAGATGTTCTTTGATTCTCCGGATGCTGAGTTTACAATATTCAGAAGCAGTTGCTTGGCGCGATCGATAACATGGTCTCTCTTTGCGGATCTGACATTCTCTATCTCTTTGACTTTGATTACCGCCTTGCACGGCCCTATCCTGTCTATTGTTTCAAGAGCAGCGCCTATAACGGCGGTACTAACTTGATCCAGAGAGGAGGAGACTTCTATTGATCCCTGTACCCTTCCTTTGTTGTTATTCAGGTTTACATCGACGTGGCCTATCCGGCCTGTCCGCTGTAGGTTCCTGAGTTGCAATCCTTCTCCCAACAATCCCTCGGTCTGACCGAAGATGGCTCCAACTACGTCTTTCCTAGCTACGGTACCATCTACTCGAATTGTTGTGTGTATGACATATTTTCCTTCATTTGACATATTTTCATTTCTCCTTGCCTTTCGGCCCAAAACCGGGGCCTTGCCCCCCACAATAGCCACATCGGCCGGGGGTTCGGATGGGCGCAAAGCGCCAGGAATCGGGCTGATTAGCAAGCTACCCGAGCAATGAGCCCTTGATGAAGGCTCCTACTGTGGAAAAGTCCCATTCTTACCTAGTCATTAAGTCAGAAGAGCGTCATCAGGTGATATGAGCGGGGTGGTGACGAATAGAAGGCTGGTTTTTTGGAATGCTGCTAGGCTAGCATTGAAAGATGGTCACCTTTCTAATGGTGAAAAGAGGATCCTAGTGAAACTGTCACATGCTCTGAAGTTAAGTGAAGAAGAACCGAAGATGGTCTATGATTGCATTGTAAATAACGAAACTCCCGAAGGAGGGGGAGACCTGGATGAAAGGGAGATGAGACTGGTTTACGAGCAAGTTTTGGAAGGAATGCTGATTCATACAGATAGATCCGATCCCGTCATAGCCCAGATAGCCCACCTTAGATCAATTTTCGGAATTGAAGAGACTGAGCATAGGGCCATTACTAGGAGCTTGGACAGGCAATTAGAGGAGATAGTGCATCGCCCTTTCATTGATGAATTCAGAGAGAGGCTGAGGGATTCTGTGCAACGGGCGGGGGAAATATTCGATAGCATGAACATCTTGGTGAGCAAAGAGCAACGATGAGCGTTCATACGGATCACTTGGATAGTTTCTTGTCCGAGCAGCCTGCTGGAGTCCATAACTCCCATAGAAAACTAGCAAGTATAGTTAGAGAGGCCTACCCAATTGGGGTTCCTGCTCTGATAATGAAGTCCAGCACAGACAGGTTTGGGGCATCTGCGGGTTACTCCTTCCACCTTGGGACTCCGGATGAGTTCCTCAGGAGGATCGCGTCATGGCTCATCACAAAGGCCGGTGATGATCAGGGGGCTCTGCTAAAGCTTGTGGGCTCACTTTGGAAGAGGCATGGTAGGGAGGATGTGGCACTTGCCGCACTTCTGCTGGCAAATACAGACATGCGCAGATTGGGGGTTGACCCTTGGGATTTCCTCGCTGGCCTTCTACACAGAAAGGAGCCTTTGGAGGCATTGTTGCTAAGCGTCGAGGAGCTATTCAGGGCTGGATGCAGCCCACCAAGTGAAGAGGTGATAGAAAATTGGTGCGGGGGGAGGCTTGTAGAGTCGCACCTAGCACTATTGGTTGTATATGTCGGAAATAGTAGAGGATCAATGGAAATAGATAATTTGAGACTCATTTTGTCAGGGGTAGAGATTGCGGATGGTGACTCCTTGATTAGAAGGGTAAAGGCCAAATTAATGCAGAAACATCCGGAGGGCTGATGCGTGCGAGTCACCTCAGATCGATATGGCAGAGCGCCTGCTACCCTCCGATGATCCAATCGCTGAAGAGGTTCTGGAGTGGACCATTGAACGAGATGCAAGGGATATCAAGCACCTAATGAGTCTACTGGAGGCGACCTCTGTGAGGAGGGACCGCCAAGTCCTGATCAACAGATCCCTTGATCTGATTGAGGAGATGAGGCATGCTATGCAGAGGCTGGATGATCTGAGGTGAGCCATTGCGATCGTTGATCCTAGCAGGGGGCCGATCCTCCAGAATGGGTAGAGACAAAGCGATGATTGAGGTCGAGGGTACTTCTTTGATCTGCAGGGTGGCGACCGCCTTGTCAAAGGCGGCTCTAGAGCCCATCAGAGTGGCCGTGTCCAGTCCCGAGGACATTGATGCCTACGGGGAGACTATTGACATTGGAATAGAGATAGAATGGGTGGTTGACGGGGAGGCTCACGCGGGACCAATAGAGGCCATCATTGAAGCAGTGTTTGACAAACAAAGTGACTCCTCTACGATTCAGCTTTCACCTGTCGATGTCCCGTGGATTACCCCAGAGCTATTCCTGGCAATTGGTGAGGTTTTGAATGATGATGATATTTTGGCAATGCCCTACGACGGTGCTTGGTCCCACCCCCTTCTGGCTCGTATTAGGCCCGAAACTATTGGTGGGATGCTGATGAGGGACAAAAGGCCGCTTCATGAGCAATTCACTGAGGTTCAACACTCGCTTCTAATGGTGGAACCTGGGCTAATTCGGAACGTGAACACTCCCGATGATCTACAGAGTCACTTGCCCTGAGCAGAGAAGGTCGAGAGTTTCAGGATAGAGTCTGTGTTCCACTTCCTTTACCCTGTCCTGAAGGGTCGCCTCACTGTCATCGGGGAGCACGTTTACTGATCTCTGAGCAAGTATTGGTCCCGAATCGATGCCCTCGTCCACAAGGTGAACCGTGCAGCCGGTCCTGTCAACTCCTGCAGCGAGAACGTCCCTGTGAGAATTTGCCCCGGGGAAGGATGGGAGCAATGACGGATGGATATTCACCAATCGCCCCTTCCACTGACGGACAAACCAAGGAGATAGGATGCGCATGTAGCCACTGAGCACCACAAGTTCAACGTTGGATGAGATCAAGTGTTTGTGTATCTCCTCCTCATGCTGAAGTCTCCGAGCCACTCTGTCTTGATGTTCAGGAATTTGGATGACATAGGAATCGACGAGATTGTCTCTGGCATGGTTCAGCCCTCCTGCATCATCCCTGTTTGAAACCACTAGGGCCGTCTTGTGGGAGCAATCCTTCTGAAGTTGGTGTTTCAGAAGTGCGGCTAGGCCCGAACCGCCGCCTGAAATCAACACTCCAATCCTCACTGGATCTTCCGCCGTTCCGATTCTCGGCAGCACAAAACCACGTTCCATGGTTCTCTGGGATGGCGGTAGCGCTTGAGGATTGGCTAGACACTTCCTTAAACGCTAATGTATGTGGGGGGTGATTGTTAGGAACATGGAGCAACTAACAACAATAGATGAGATTGTCGAGAGATACTGTGTTGCGAGCAGCCCGGTAAAGAGTAGGACCTACTTTGTAGTGGGTTTGCTCTTCCTTGTTTTTGCTGTCATTGGAATCTGGGTTCCGGGTTGGCCGACGGTTTCATGGGCCGTCCCAGCGGCGTTTCTCTTTTCTCTTTCTAGCGAGAAGATGTTTCGATTCACCCTGACCAATCGTTACTTCGGATCTGCGATGTTTGAATACTATGCAAATGGGAAAACCCTCCCGGCCCATGTAAAGACGGTCGTCATGCTGATGATTGGACTGATGTCTGCAACTTCATCATACTTCGTCTGGCACCTGTCCACACGTGGTGATGGCGAGTTGTCAGATCCATCGACATGGAGCGGTCCTGATCCAGGATATGGAGCTGGGAGCATCATAATGGTGGGTCTGGCCGGTATTTTGTATGTCAAATCGAAGGTGGAATCACGAGACTAGGGTTTTTTATTGGAAGAACGAGTGAAAGACTTTTGCAGAACGACCTAGCCCGGAGGAATGGTAGCATGGATTTTGAAACCGAAGTAGTTAGAGGACGCAGCAAACCGGACCCAACCACTGGAGCGATTATTCCCCCCCTATACCAAACTGCTACTTATGTTCTTGAAGAGATTGGTAGGGATAAGGGATACGACTACACCAGGTCTTCCAATCCTACTAGACAGGACCTAGAGGAGCACATAGCCGCGATTGAGGGAGGGAGATTCGCTGTCTCTTTCTCTAGTGGAATGGCCAGTGCGGACAGCTGCATGAAGTTGCTGAAACAAGGGGACCACGTTGTAAGCTGCGATGACGTCTATGGGGGGACTTCGAGGCTTTTCAACAAGCTGATGACAAACTATGGTATTGAGTTCTCCTACGTAGATTCGCAGGATGCCGCCAAGGTTGAGGAGGCTATTCGCCCAGAGACCAAGATGATCTGGATTGAGACCCCGACCAACCCTTTGCTGAAGGTCACAGACCTAGAAGCGGTGGGTAAGATTGCTGAGGATCATTCCATTCTATATGTCGTTGACACTACCTTCGCCACTCCGGTATTCCTTAGACCACTGGAATATGGTGCTGACATAGTCCTGCACAGCACGACGAAGTACCTGAGTGGCCACAACCAACTAATCGGTGGGGTTTTGATCACAAACAGGGAGGACCTCTTTGAGAGTCTGAAGTTTGTCCAGAAAAGCGTTGGGGCCGTATCCAGTCCCTTCGACTGCTGGCTCACAATCCTAGGTTTGAAGACCCTGCACGTCAGGATGCAAAGACACTGGGAAAACGCGGAGAAGATTGCGGCATACTTGGATAGTCACCCCAAGGTAGAGAAAGTCACCTATCCCGGTCTAGAGTCCCATCCGATGCACGAGGTCGCGAAGGCTCAGATGAGCGGTTTCAGTGGAATGATATCATTCGAGCTGAAGGGCGGTTTGGATGCAGGAAAGAAGTTGATGAATTCTGTGGAGCTTTGTCTTCTTGCAGAGAGCCTTGGCGCTGTAGAGACAATGATTACGCATCCTGCAACTATGACGCATGCAGAGGTCCCGAGAGAGGAACGGCTCGCTCGGGGATTTGGGGACGGTTTAGTTAGGCTCTCAGTCGGAATAGAAAATGTAGACGATTTGATTGCAGATCTGGGCCAAGCGTTCGAGAAGGTCTGATTAGCCCCAGTTCTCAGGTTCCCACCCGTTTTCCCTTAGCCAGTCATCATTGTAGAACTTCGAGAGATATGGATTGCCGGCATCTGGTAGAATGACTACTACCATTGCCTCCTGACCGACCGAGTCGCATTCCTTGGCAATTTCCAATGCCACCTTGATAGCTCCTCCACATGATCCACCGCAGAACATCCCCTCGCTTCTTGCCAATGACCTTGCCCATCGGAAGCAATCAGCGTCTCCCACCTGGTGAATCTCGTCTATTAGGGAAAAGTCGGTCGCGGATGGGATGAAATCCTCACCGAACCCCTCGACATGATAGGAATGGGAGTCGCCCAAGGTTCCTTCCTCAAACCATTGTTTTAGGATGGACCCAACCGCATCAACCCCGACAATCTTTGGTGGATTGCTATTATTGTCCTCGGAGAGCTCTCTGAGAGCTCTTGCGATGCCTGAGATCGTTCCCCCAGTTCCCATTGTAGCCACCAAGTGAGTGAGTCTTCCTTCGGTCTGCTGCCAAATCTCCGGTCCGGTAGAGAGGAAGTGAGCCAGAGGGTTGGACTGGTGGGAATACTGATCGGGATACCAAGCCCCTGGAATCTCTCTTGCCAGGCGTGCAGCGACCTCGTAATATGACCTAGGGTCGTCCTTCTCGACTGCGGTTGGACATACGTGGACTTCTGCGCCCATTGCACGGAGTAAGGTAATTTTCTCATTGCTCATTTTGTCGGGCATTGTGAATATGCACCTGTAACCTCTCTGAGCAGCCACCATTGCAAGTCCGACTCCGGTATTTCCGGAAGTCGCCTCGATAATCGTCCCACCCTCTTCTATGAGTCCCTTGGACTCAGCGTCTAGGACCATATGCAACGCAATCCTATCCTTAATTGAACCACCCGGGTTGCAACGTTCCAACTTAGCCCAGACCGAGGATGACTGCAAGTTCTCTGTTATTCGGTTCAGCTTGATGAGGGGGGTATTTCCAATTGCGGAGACTATGTCTTCGTAGGTATTCGGGGGACCCGTGGAGCCGAGTTCCATGGCTATCCGTTGGAATGTGGGGTATGATAGTGTCGCCCTGTCAAGTGATGCTAATGGAGGAACTGTCTGGTTCGTGTGAAAAGCATGGACATCCCATGCTCATTGGCCGCCTCAATGACTTCCTCGTCCCTTACTGAACCGCCAGGTTGGACAATTCGGGTAACACCTATTCTGTGGGCTTCATCGATGCTGTCACGGAATGGGAAGAACGCGTCGGAAGCGAGCATCGATCCGCTTGCCCGCTCCCCGGCCCTTCGTGCAGCGATTCGTAATGCCTCAACTCTACTGGTTTGCCCCGGACCAACCCCGACTGTTGAGCATCCGGTTTTCGAAGTGGATATGAGGATGATTGCATTTGACTTGACTTCTGAAACGACGGTGGATCCGAATCTTGCTAGGGCCAGATCTGTCTCGTCGGCCGTGGTTTCGGTGACGCACTTTACATCGGTCCAATCAATTGAGGGGGGGCCTTGTGACTGGGAGAGCCAGCCACCGTCGATTTGCCTGAACCTATTCTCATCCATCCTTGGTTTGATTGCCCCTAGGGAGATAATGCGACGGTTTGCTTTGGCTGAGAGAATATCTATTGCGTCCGACTCAAACCCTGGTGCGATGACGCATTCGAAGAAATGGTCTCCGATTGCCTTGGCAGTCTCAGTTTCGACGGTTTGTGTGAATGCGATTACACACCCAAATGCACTCTCTGGGTCGCTGGCAAGCGCCATTTCCCACGCATTCACCTGAGTTTGGTCTACTGCTACCCCACAAGGGTTAGTGTGCTTGACAATGATGCAGCAATGTGGGTGGTCGGGGCAATTCGCAACCATCGACCTTGCCAATCTGAGAGCTCCATCTAGATCGAGGTAATTGTTGTATGAGAGTGGTTTTCCCGATATCTGCAAAGCTGCGGCCAGTCCTTTTGGTTCACCGTTATTAGGATAGAACGATGCTTGTTGGTGTGGGTTCTCTCCGTATCTCAGAGATACCCCATCTTCCGAAGCAATGTTGACCCTAGAGGGGAGTTTTGCATTTGAGAACCTACGCTCGAGTTCATTAGAAACTGCTGCATCGTATGAGGCGGACAAACGGAATGCATTCTTCGCTAGTTGCCTTCTGGTGCCCTCATCCAAACCACTTGGCTGACCTGCAGATGATTGTAGGAGATCGATAACAGATTGGTACTGGTCTGGTGAGGTTAGGATGATGACATCGTTATGATTCTTCGCTGCTGATCTGACCATCGTTGGGCCTCCGATATCAATCATCTCAATCAGTTGGTCATCAGAGGCTGGGGGTTCCCTAGCAGCTGTCGCTTCAAACGGGTACAAATTTACGCATACAAGATCGATCAATCCATAGTCCAGATCCAGAATTGAGTCCATGTCATCTTTATTGTCGCGTCTGGCAAGAATCCCAGAATGAACGGCCGGATGGAGGGTCTTTACCCTCCCATCGAAGATTTCTGGGTGATTGGTAATTTCCGACACTTCTGTTACTTCCAAACCTGCTTCCTTTAGGGCCGTTGATGTCCCTCCAGTCGAGACCAACTCCCACCCCATCGAAGTAAGCGCTTTGCCCAAGAAGGTGATTCCTTCCTTGTCCCAAACACTGAGGAGGGCACGTGGTCGTACCATGATGATGCGTCTCGGAATGGCTCTTGAACTATTCCTGCTCGAGGCCTAGTCCCCTCTGGCTGAGATTACTTGGTCGATTCTCAGCATGCTTGACGCAGTTTCGGTTGCAGAGACTAGTGCTGCTTCAATTACTGAGCGGGGGTGCCAGACATCGACGACATCGCATACCTTGCCATCAGGGGAAATTCCTCTGAGTTGGTCGTCCCTAGCCGCAGCCCTAAGTTCCAAGATCCTATCCAGTGATTCCCCGCCACCGTTCTCAGTAAGGGTCTCTGGGATTGCCTCCAGAGCTCTGGCAAAGGCCTCCATTGCTAGCCTCTCTCGACCAGACTGGGACTCTGAAGCGGCCCTAACAGCGTGAGCCATCCTTGCGTGCATCGCCCCAGCACCTGGAAGAACGTCCTCGGTAAATGCCAACGAAGTGGCCCTCAAGGAGTCGTGAAGTGCCCGAATAACTTCCTCTGTGGCGGTCTCTCCCGAGCCTCCAACTTCAATCGTTACCGTTTTTGGATTCGGGCAGTCCTCCAACCTGATGATGTCTTGAACGCTGTCCGTCTCCTGCCTTCTCTCCCATGATAACAGACCACAAGCACCTAGGTCACTCTGGTTGATATCTAGGGGAGTCTCGACGATCTTAGCCCCTGTCGCATCAGCAGCGTTCTGAATCTCGCTATTATCCAGCTCCCCTATGGCAAGAATCCCAGATTTCGACAAAATGTGAAGAATATCCCTATCGACCTGTCCCGTGCACAGAATGGCTCCTGCGCCACTATCGGTCACGCTTTCAGCAATTAGTTCTCTCCTATCTTGTTCGGCTGTAACGAATGAGTCTAATTCGTCTGCGCTAGAGATTTTTATTTCCACATCCCTTGTTAGCTCCCTTATCTTTAGATCGCCATTTAGGCAGATGACCTTGGTTCCGGACAGGTTGTTTGGCAAGTTGTCCATAATGACCCTCCTGCGGAAAACAACGCCGTTCACGAGTCTCGAGTCCCGAATGCTCCCCGTTCCGATTTTATGCATTGATACTTGCTCGGCCTGTGCGGTTTCGCTATTCTCGAACACCGTCCGAAGCGCATCCACGACTATTGGCGATAGGGTGTCCAGAGATGTGTCGGCCACCTTTCCTCTGAGAGCTGTCTCACTCACACACAATAGCTTGGCAGGGGAAGAAGGGGAAGCATCGGCATCTATCTGTTCAAGTGCGGCGTCTAGAGCGTTCCCATATCCACCAATGAGGGTGAGTGGGTGAAGTCCCTTGCGAAGAAGCGTCTTTCCCTGAATAAGCAGAGATCCACAAACAAGCATCGCAGTAGTGACTCCGTCGCCGCAGTTTTCCTCTTGGGAGCTAGCCATTGAAACCATCATCTTGGCCGCTGGATGCTTGACTAGTAACTCTGCGACTATCTTGGCACCATCATTGGTCACAGCGGTTTTCCCGTCCGTCTTGTATAGCATCTTATCGAGGCCGCGTGGACCGTAAGTCGGCTTGAGCAGGTCCGAGAAAACACGCGCTGCCAGAATTAACTTCTCCTGAACCTCTGTTCCACTGGTTATCTTGGTGTGCCCCGGGACAATCGGCGCCTTTGCCTTGGCCGGCCCTTCGCTCATGCTTTCGGGGCTCAAAGGGTCGACATGAATGCTTTGAGTAAAAATTTGGGAGTTTTTGGGTCGCAAATGGCGAATATCTATGTCTCATTGTAATAGCGAGAGACTGTGAGACTGAGGAACGGGGTGGTGATTCTAGCATTCGCAATGTTGTGTGTTAGCGGCGTTTCGATTAATTCTCAGGCTCAAGGTCTGCCATCCATCAATCTAGAATGCATGGAGAACATGGTCGATTTCGACCTTCCGAATGACGAGACGGCCACGGTTCACTGCACTTTGGAGAACCCCAACGCATACTCAGAAGTCGTGGAACTTGCGTTTCAAACCGGTGAACTTGATTCAGCTGGACCGGAGTCTGTCACTGTTGAAGCAGGTTCAGAAGTTGACTTTGAGTTAGTACTGAGAGCTGATGCCTCTACCTCTGCTGGAAACCACGAGGTGAATATCACGGCCCATGTGACCCAAGCCGGAGGGGTCCCAGTGGGGTTCATCACTGATGAAGAGATTCACGGTTTGGAAGCATTTGTCCCGGAGTTTCTGGATTGTGTTGCAAATTACGGACAAGCTTCCGCGAGCGTTGAGGGCGGGGAAGACATTGCGATTACAGCCTCTTTCGCCTGTGATAGCAATCGAAATCAGAGTTTCAAGATCGAATTGCATCTTGTGTCCTCGGACGCGAGTGGGGAGGAAAAGTGGCCATCTGGGTTCAATGATATGAGTGAACAGGACTGTGTCATTGAAATCACCGGTGGAAGTGGCATGGCAAACTGCCAATTTTTGGTTAGCACCCCATCGAATCTAGTGGATGACTGGGATGGATGCCTAGTGATCCTCCCCGAGGAAGTCCTAACGGCCGGGTCGTGCTCGGTCGAGGACTCTTTGGCGATTGTGGTGAGTGCCAAGGAATCCAGTGCCATCGATGTGGGGTTCGGACAGAATGGGACGTTGTTGGGGGACCTTGGGGTCTCCGAAGAATCGGAGCCCTACGTGATTGGGGGAACTTTAGCTGTAATTGCGATTGTAATTGGAGCTATTGTTATGCTCTACAGAAAGAGGGCAGTCTAGCCCATGACGTTGATCATCCAACGCAGGCAGAGCGCGGAAGCAAAGGAGAGTCCTACCGATGGCCCCGAGGCAAATCCGAAGACGGCTGTGGAAAGCCAAAACAGTGTGAGCGTCAATAGAAGGAGAACGGCGATATCCAGAGCGAATTGTTTGTCTATTCCCGAGTGGGCGATGATGTGATCCCTCTCTCTGATTGCCAAGATAGAGGCGATAAGGGCTGAAACCAGGATCAAATGGCCAAACACCCAACCCAAGTCGTTGCCGAATGCGGAGTCCAGTGTGGTCTGGAATCCACACAGGATATGGGTTGCGAGGTCAATCACGGTTCGGGGGAGATGTTGTTGTTATTGATTGAATCGCAATCAGGGTGCTTTTGGAGTACGCTCAATTATAACTCATCCAAGACTCGACTTGCCATGCGCAATCTTGCAGTCGCGGTTCGAGCACTGGACCCCCCAGAAGGAGGGGCCGAGAGATCCCTGGCTGCATTGGTTAGTGGGTTGTTGAATCCTGGTCCTGCCTATGGAGAATCGACTGTTTTCCTTCCTTTTTCCCCGGTCGAGGGAATGGCAGAAACATCAGATGCTTGGGGCGTCAGTGTCATCCAAGGGGCAGTCAATTCCAACTCTGAGCCTATTTTGGATAAAAGAGTGATCAAGGAGGTCTGTGGAATTGAGACTGAGTCGATCCTCAGTGGTCTTGCCTGGCGCCTTCGCTCGAAAACGACTGGGTATCCCAACGACTCTCTTCGCCGTATCCACCTCAAGAGGGCAAATGCGAAATTCGCAAAGGCGGTTGGGAGATGGCTCGACGAGTCCCCCACAAAGCCCGAAATGGGTTTGACTCAACTGTCCTGGTCAAGTGGGGCTGCTGAAGCATTTTCCATCAGAGGGATGCCCTACGTGCTCTTCATCAGGGACGAGCTGCCTTTCAGATTCCCAGATGTTTTTTCGGATGCTATCGAGGGCGCTGCGTGTGTCTGTGCGGCGGGCAATGGCCTAGGCAGGCAAATTCAGGATTCGTTCAAAGTTAGCAAGATGGAAAATGTCCCACTGCCTATAGACTACAGAAGCAGGTTCGGAGATGGTGAAAAAGTGGAGGCAGCACTTAGGTCCGGCCGATTGGCAAGAGCGGATGATGGGACCAGTGAGGTTCCGAGATTCGCAATTATTGGCATAGTCCCCTCCACCGGACTTTCCACATACAAAAGGCTGTTTCCTCACTTAGCGAGAAACTGGCCCGAGGCTACTTTCGACCTTTATGGGTCTGGGCTTTACATCAATGAACTAGCGGAGCATCCCAATGTTACTGTTCGTGGCTTCGTCCCGGTCGAGGATATCTTTTCCCTCTGTGACGTACACGTCAGAATACATGAAAGATTTGGCACGTGGGGAAGGGTGACCAACGAAGCTGGGATTTTCAGGGTGCCCACTGTCTCCAACTCTGTCGGATCACAGCCAGAGGCGGTTGGGAGAGGAGGAGTGGTGGTGAATGACCACCACAATGTCGAGGAGTTTGAGAGGGCACTGAGAAAGTGCTGGGAAGAGAGGGCCACTCTAGGAGAGATGGCATATGAACATTCTAGGGTTTCCGACCATAGAAGATCTGTGTCCATCCTAAGGTCAATATTGGATAGATTGTAGTGAGGATGTTCTTTGACTGCCTAATCGCTTGGTATGAACTAATTCAATCAATTCCAATCCCCGGGCGGAAAGGGTCAAAGGAGCGGGCCAAGGCCAAGAATCGTGGACGGCGGGAAGACTGGTGGGGCTGACGCAACAGGAGAGTCTTCTGGTCTCAAGAAATGGTTCATGAGGCAGTATTGGCGTCTACAACAGTCCCAAGCAATAATTTCCATGGTTTTCTGGACATCGACCTCAACACTGCTAATCTGGCCATACATCAGGTGGAGGTTTGACCCAAGTGAAAGCATCCTGGGCATCTCCAGTACCTATTGGGGTCTCTCTTCGGTTGCATTCTTTGTCCTGGCATTCGTTTTGTTCGTTGGATGGTCGTACGATCAATTCTTCACGTTATGGAAGGAGCATCAGAACGTGATGCTTGAGAGGAACCCATTCGCGACCTATCTGCTGGCTCCGAGGGATGCGATCATCATGGGTCATCTATCTGCAATCCTGCGAACACAACATCCCGATGAGAAGAAGATTCAGGATCAATGTGATTGGATTGACGGGTGGATTGCGACGACCCCGGAATTGGAGGTCTTCCAGAGAATGGTGACTGAACTTGACGCAAAATTCGGGGAGCCTATGCCGGAGCTGACCTTCCTTCCAGAAGGTTCAGTCGAAGCGGCTAGGGCAGCGGCGAAGAACAGCCAATGGAACACAAAAAACGATTAGTTTGTTTATATTTCATTCAATCCTGCATTCTACTCTTTTGATACAATGCTCGAATCCAGAATCCTTCACTCTCTTCTTTTCTAAAATCCTCACTGCTCGGCAATTTTCCAGCTTCCCACGAGGCCATTGAGATTCCAAATCTACAGGATTTCAACACCTTGAAACCTGCACTTTGAAACAATGCATTCAGCGAATCTACAGAGAAAAATAATGTATGGGGGGTATCGACTAATGATCGTTTCCAGTAGTCGTTGTCAGCAAAAGGAACCTCGATAAATACGGTTCCATTTTCTTCTAGGTTTTCACTCATTGCGGAGACGGCTGTTTGCGGGTCTGTAATGTGTTCAAGCCAGTGACTAGCATGAATGTGCGAGAATCGCCTTGCTATGGGCATGGGAAAATAACTTCCCAATATCTCTATCGAAAGATTCTGGTAGTATTCTTTCCAAACGCTGCCCGGCTCCACGACCGTTATCTGCACATTTGTTGTCGACTCTAATTCTTTCCGCAAGAGAAGAGATGGCGTTGCAGCTCCTGCCCCTATTTCAAGAATGGATGAGATGTTAATTTCGGGGCAGTTTGTTTTAATGAATTCAACTTGGGAGCGAGCCCGGTCCGATTGCAAATACTGAAGTGGATCTAGACTGGGCGGCCTTTCAGACCAATAAGAGGATGTGTAGAATGACTCTAATTTTTCTTCAGACGGCATGTTCTGGATTTGTCCAAGGCCACATTCCAAACATCGACAAATGGGACCCCGAAAGGGGAAATCATGAAATTTTTCATGAAAGTTCTTGAAGCTCTTTAGAGGAATTGAACGTAGGACAAATGGGAAGTGGTTTAGCAATAATGCTGCTATTTTCATCTTCTTTCCATTTGTAGCGAAGGAGCGGTAAAGGCCTATTCTTTCAAGTTGTTCCGAACTGCAAGATACGCACATGTTTCCTTTGGTATTTTGTGAGGGCCCTCCATTCAAATCCATACTAGCAATGCGAAATTAGATTCGATTATAACTTTCCCCCAGTTCAATGAAAGCCTATTTTGTAGCGTGTGGCCATGTAAACCAGGTGGAAAACTAGGGACAAATATTCCAAATAACCGGCTGTATTATTACAGTGTTGTTTTTCGGACGTGTTATGACGCGCATCGTTCAATCATTCAGCGTCCCAGATGGTAGTTCGGCTCATCACCTACTAAATGAATGGAAATCAGAGGGGACTAACATCTCGGCTAATCTACAAATGCTGATCGAAGGAAACTCTGCCTTCATTGATGATGATTCGTGGCCAGCAGATTGGAAAAGGCCTACAATCGAAACTGCAGAAAAAATGGGGCAAATTAAGTGTATTCTATTCGATGTGGATGGGGTTTTCACTGATGGGACGATTCTTCGTGATGCTGCTGGAGTGGAGCAACGTCGATTCTCCGTAATTGATGGTCATGGGGTCCAACTACTTCGAGAATCGGGACTTTTAGTGGGAATAGTCAGCCGTGAGGCGAGTGAAATCACCCGTGCGCGCATGGAGAAATTGAAAATTTCGGAATTGCACGTTGGGGTCCGGGATAAATCCCTCATCGTGCAAGAAATTAGGGCTCGTCATGGGCTGAGAGAAGGCGAAGTGGCCTTCATGGGTGACGATTTGCCGGATTTGTCCGCATTTTCTGAGGTTGGTCTCCGTTTAGCACCCCGTAATGCCCAACCACGGGTTCGAATTGCAGCGGATTGGGTCTCTCGTAGTGCTGGGGGATCAGGGGCCGTAAGAGAAGCGGTTGAAGTGATACTTTCATGCCGTGGCTGATTTTCCCATATTGGGAAAGGTCAAGAACGAAACAGTAGGGCAAACTATCATGGCGACCGGTGACATTGCCGAAGCTATTGCATCCGGGGAGACTTACATCATCGCTGAGATAGGTCAGAATCACCAGGGTGATTTGGAGCACGCAAAACGGCTAATTTCTACTGCTGCGGATGCGGGTGTGAATGCTGTGAAAAGCCAGAAGAGGCACACAAGGACATTGTTGACCGATGAAGAATATGATCGGCCCTATGAATCCCCGAATGCATTCGGAGAGACATATGGTGTGCATAGAGATGCCCTTGAATTGTCAGTGGAGGAGCATTCTGAACTGAAGGATTACGCTGAATCCCTCCAGCTGGCTTACTTCGTCTCACCGTGGGATCCGGTTAGCTCTGCCCAAATGACAGAAGTTGGAATGCCGATTTTCAAAATTGCCAGTGCCAGCATCACCGATGAGGAAACAGTGCGTGGAGCTTGTGCATCTGGGAATCCCGTAATCATTTCAACAGGGATGAGCACTGAAAATCAGATTTCCAGATGCGTCGAATGGTTGAGAGAAGAGGACGTAGAGCATCGGTATATCTTGCATTGCACGTCAACTTACCCATCAGACTTTGAGGAGTTGAATTTGAGTTATATGAGCGTCCTTTCTGAGAATTTTCCCGATTGTGGAGTTGGCTTTAGTGGGCACCACAAGGGAATTGCAATGGATGTAGCTGCTGTAGCCATGGGGGCTAAAATAATCGAGAGACACTTTTCGCTTGACCGGACGCAAAGGGGTGGGGATCATGCTGCCAGCTTGGAGCCATCAGGCCTGAAAAAATTGGTCAGGAACGTCCGGGCCTTAGAGAAGGCAATCGGGGACGGGACCAAGAAAATCTATGATGGCGAGAAGCCTATGATAGCCAAACTTCGTCGTGTCAAGTGAGGCTTTCAAATGACAGTTCTAGCCGTGATTCTCGCTCGGGGCGGATCAAAGGGAATACCAAAGAAGAATTCTAGGAAATTGTGTGGTACTCCACTTGTCGAATGGTGCACACGCGCAGCAATCAATTCATCCCTCATTGATTATGTCCTTTTATCCAGTGATGAAAGTAAGATACTGGATATCGGTCGATCCCTGGGCTGTGAGGTTCATGAGAGAAGCCCAGAAGATGCTGGTGACTCGGTGTCTTCTGAACAGTCACTGATGGCAGCAATTAGAGAACACCATGTCGGTGAAGACGCAGAGACTATCTTGTTGGTGCAGCCAACAAGCCCCTTTGTTTCGGCTTCAGACTTCGATGCGGCACTGGATCAATTCGCTTCTGGGAATTATGACTCCATGTTCACAGCAGTTGACTCTCATTCATTTTTCTGGAAGCTCGAAGAAGACGGGTCTGCTACGCCTTCCTATGACCCGAAGAGGCGCCCTATGAGGCAGGATATGAAAAATAAGAGAGTTGAAAATGGTGCTTTTTACATCATGAAACGTCAACTATTGGAGGACCGGGGTTGTAGATTGGGTGGGCGCATGGGTTGCTACACCATGCCCGGCCATACAGGAACTGAAATAGACAACGAGTTGGATTGGGCAATAGTCGAGTCTATTGCTGAACAATTACAACTACTACCTGAAAGACTTGATTGAGGTGGGTTATTGAAGATACTAATTCATGGTAGTGAGACTGTTTTTCACATTCAACAATTTTTACCATTGATGGAGGTTCTTGACGAGGAAGAGGGCATAGAATACATCTCATTTCACTCAAATGAAGATTTGCCCCTTCATCCTAGAAGCTTCTTTATGCATCGACTTAGGGATTTTTTGTGGGACCGATTCGGAGTCGCCAAAAACAACTTCTCTGCGAAGAAGTGGTATTGGAACTGGAAGAGGATTGGTGGAACCAAGGCTCGGCTAGAAGAAGCCGATCAGTCTTGGAGCCATCCTTGTTCTGCGTTAAAGGGGTTCATCCCCTGGAAGCCAGATCTGGTAATTGGTTCCACCCCTCATGAGGGGCATATGAAGTATCAAATCATTCCATGGGCGAGGAAGCAGGGGGTCCCCGTGCTTTCTATTGATCACGGCGCTCCGATGATTCCATTTCATTTTGGAGGATACCGAGGATCGATGATGGGTTGCAACGCAAATGCGGTCTGGGGGGCTCGATCAAAGCAAATCAATGTTGGATACGGGGCGCCAGAATCCGGTCAGGTCATTACTGGTTCGCCCACGCTTGACTATCTATCCAGAGAGAATGGGGCTTTGAAGTCTGACAGAAAGCAGATACTTCTGATGACTACCCATAGAGAGCCCATAAAATCGGCGATGGACAAATTAGTTTCTTCCGTAATTGAGAGATACTTGGATAGTCGGGACTTCGAGATCGTGATTAAGCCCCATCCAATTGAGCTGAGGAATAGCGAACCCCGATCATACCCCGGGGGCGTGAGAGTGATATTGAATCAAGACGAGTATATTTCATCGATTATGTCAGCACACTGCATCATCTCCCCCAGTTCATCTGTTATTGTCCCCTCTTTGGCTTTGGGTGTCCCTTTCATTGACATAATGCAACCAGGAAGTGGACTGGCGGATGAGGATGAATTGGTTGCATTGTCGCAGTTGTTTGGTAGCGTTACCTTCACTCCGGAGCAAATGGATGATGTGATCGAGGGGAGGATCTCAGCAGACCCGAAGAAGTGTAGAGAGGTTTTCGAGCAGGTGGGTTATCGCTCGGATGGGAAAAATGCTAGAAGGGTTCTAGATTTGGCTCGTCATCTGGTCGCAGGAAAGCAACCGGCGGATTGGAAGGATCCTTTCGATTAAACTCCATTGTGGTGGTTTCGTTAATGTTTTATCTGCGTGGCGGATAATAGAATAAAGAGATCACAAGAGGATGAGTCATGGGTTCAGGGGGGCGTATCAGTTTCGAAGAAGCGGTTATTGACTGGGGCACTGAGGTCGCTGAAATCCAACCTATTAGCTCCATAAGACGGCTGCAGGGGGGATGGGACAACCCTATTTTCAGGCTATTCCTAGAGGATGGGACCAGTTTGGTCCTGAAAATTTGGGAGGGTCAAGAGGACATTGGGGGTGCAATAGATGTCCTTGAACGGCACAAATGGTTGGACCAGCACGGAATCGGCACCACTGTGCCAATTCAATTCAAGGATGGTTCGACTTGTGTTTTGAACGGGGGAGTGGGGTGGACCCTGATGCCATTCATCTCCGAAGGACATCTGGGGAACGGCCGATTGGCACTCAATAGCCTCGGTAGAGAAATGGCAAGGATGCATGGAGTTCCTAATTCGGAAGTTTTCCCAGACAGATACAGGATGGGCAGGTCACTATTCAATATGGTTCTCGCCGCTGAAAACGTACCCCAGAACCGTGCATCTTTCATGGCGCTGTTGGAAGAAAACTCAGAATTCCTGTTATCTGGCCTGCCCAGGGATCTCCCAATGGGGATCCTCCACGGAGATTTGTTTCCTGATAACGTCCTCGGTGAATCAGAGGTAGTAGCAATTATTGACTTCGAAGAGAGCTTCTTTGGGCCCTGTGCCTTCGATCTGGCAATGGCGTTCGTTGGGTTTGGATGGGAGTACGGGGAGCCTGTTCTTGAACGGTGGGAGGCCCTTGTTGAGGGTTATCAGAGTATCCGAGTGCTTGACGAAAAGGAGGTGTCGTCGCTATCTGATCTGCATCGTTACGCCACGTTCGCGATTGCCTGCTGGAGATTCTGGAAGCACAACCTGATCGCCCCAGATTCAAAGCTAGAAAATAGATATGAGGAAATGGCTTCTCGGTTAAGTGTGGATTTTGACTTCAGGGCGGTATTCAATTGAGCGGTGCGGTGCACTCTGTAAACGTCAGTCCAGAGGGTGGCGTCCCGAAGATTCCGGTGAGTTCCGCCAACATCATGAAAGGAGGATTGGAGGGGGACTTCAACCGTTTTCGAGCAGAGAGGCGTGATGATGACGCAAGTAGGGCGGTTTCACTATTCTCCTTGGAGAGGATCCGTGGCCTAAAGACCGAGGGTCACCCAATCGAAGTTGGTTCGACGGGTGAAAACATCACCATCGAAGGAATAGAATGGGACGCTATGACTGTGGGCACCAGACTGAGGATTGGCGAGTCTTTGTTAGAGTTGAGTGAGCCATGTGCCCCATGTAGCAAGATCGGTGACTCCTTCATAGATCGTAGATTCTCAAGAGTTGACCAAGAGGTAGCGTCTGGTTGGTCGAGATGGCTTGCAAGAGTAATTGAGGAAGGAGAGGTAGAAACTGGGGATCCGGTGAATATTGTTTTATAGGAAAAATTTGGGCCGGGGATACATGGCTATGAGCGTACCCGGCCAGAGGATCGGCTTCTTCGGGAGAATAGGGAGGGGCTGGAAGATGACGAAGCTGGGGGTGGCGGTGGTTAGGGCGGACCCCGAGCTGATGGTATACACCTTCTTCTCAGCGGTGTTCTCCATTGTGGCATCCATTGCAGTGATTTCAGGCTCAATCGGGTTGGAGATGGTGTTCGGGTCAGAGGTGACCTCTGCCCAGGAGCAGGATGCCATGACTATGGCGAACCTCGGTATGGTTTTCGTTGGCTATCTCGTAATTTCTGTGATTACTGTATTCTGGAACGCGGCCATTGTGGCGAGTGCTTACGAGCGCCTGACTGCAGGGACCAATCCCAGTTTCTCATATGGGATCCGCCAAGCTTCCAAGTGCCTACCGCAAATACTTGCTTGGGGGATTATCTCGGGAACCGTTGGTGTGATCCTGAAGATCCTAGAGGGGGTTGCCAGGGATGATGACTCCCCGGTCCCGTTGAGAATCGTGGCTGGTTTGGCCTCGGCAATTCTTGGAGTAGCTTGGTGGATGGCCACGTTCTTCGTGGTTCCAATTTTAGTTCTGGAGAAGGCGGGTGTGGTTGACAGCATGAAGAGGAGCCCTGGCTTGTTCAAGGAAACATGGGGTGAGGATGTCGGCTCCCATATCGGAACCGGCCTCCTACAGTTTTTGGTCATCATCGTCCTTTGCCTGTTAATCATTCCGCTTTTCTTCCTCGGCGAGTTCGGAGCGATCTTGGCAATCGTGCTGCTTTTCACGGGAGTTGGGTTGTCTGTCCTCTTCTTCGCCACTGTTGAGTCGGTGAACAGAGCGTCTCTCTTCTACTATGCAAATACCGGTCAAATGCCGCCGATGGCAGAGAAATCCGGAATAGAGTTCTGAAGTCTCCGGAGCCCTCTGGTTCGCCATCGTGAAATACGAATGGTGGCCCTGATAATCTCAAAGCAGAGGTACCCGAGTGGTCAAAGGGGCTGGGATGAGGTCCCAGTGCGTAGTGCTTCGCAGGTTCAAATCCTGTCCTCTGCACCAATTCAATGGTATGCTGCTAGCCAGATTGCCACCGCGAAAAGGGACGCGCCCATGATTCGGTTGAGGAGCGCCGCTGAACCAGGGGTGCTGAATGCCCTCCTAAGCAGAGTCCCAAAAGCAGCCCAGGCCATCACTGCTGGAATGGTGAGCACTATTGCGAGAATGACCAGTGCTACCTTAGGGGTGAAACCAGCGCCGAAAACAGTTCCAAAGGAGCCTAGGAGCACTAGATCGTGTATCCACGCCTTGCCGTTGACAAACTGCAGGGTAAACCCCGTTACTGGGCCCAAGACTTGGCTCTCGCCCCCTTGATCGTCAAGTGGTTTTGCCATCGCTATGATGAATGCGAGATAGGCGATGTATGCGGCCCCCACCAACGTCAGGTATCTCAGAATCTCTTGGTTACGCTCAATGAGATCCAATGCCCCGGCCACAAATACGCCCATTGCTAGCCAGCCAACAGCCATTCCAGAGATTAGTGGAATGGTCGCCCGAATGCCATGCTGTGATCCATGTACGGCACAGAGGACGTTGTTCGGGCCGGGGGTAATGTACATTGGAATCATGAACATTAACGCAGCGATGAAAAGCGGGACATCCATCGAAATTCCCCGGTTAGGGTTTCCTTATGGACCCCAATGCCTGATCGATGTCGTGCCACAAATCCTCCACATCCTCGATGCCTACACTCATCCTGACGAATCCGGGGGAAATCCCAGACTCCATCCTTACTTCTTCGGGTACGAAGATGTGACTTGTGTTGAATGGGCACTCAACTAGGCTCTCGACCCCGCCCAAGCTGGTTGCCTCGAAGATGACCTCCAGGGCCCTCACGAAGGAGGAGGCGGCCGCGTCACCGCCCTTGACTACGAAAGAGAGCATGCCCGTGCCCTTCGGGACGATCCTGCGTGCCACCTCGTAGTCTGGGAAGCTGGGTAGGGAGGGGTGGTTGACGTTGACAACCATCGGGTGTTCCTCTAGCCTAAGGGCTAGCTCGGATGCATTCGCGGTGTGGATGGGCATCCTCGCATGGAGAGTTCTCATGCCGCGTTCGAGGAGGTAGCACATATGGGGGTCTGCGGATCCGCCAAAACGGGTCTTGAAATGGAATGCCCCCTTGATTAGCTCCTTTTTACCGACTACGAAGCCCGCTGTAAGATCGGTGTGGCCGTTGAGGAACTTGGTCCCGGAATTGATCACCAAGTCGAAACCCATGGAGATTGGCCTACAGGCCCACGGAGTGGCAAACGTATTGTCCACGACTGAGACCAACCCGTGCTTCTTTGCAATCTCTGACATCGCCTCTAGGTCGCAGACCTTCAATACAGGGTTTGTGATTGTCTCGACGTAGAGGACCTTGGTGTTCTCTTTGATGGCGGCCTCGAATGAGGCTGGGTCCCTGATGTCGGCCATGGTAACCTCGATCCCATACCTTGGGAGCTCTGATGTCATCAATCCATAGGTGCCCCCATAGATATCAGCCGTAGTTACGACGTGATCGCCCTGGCTGAGGAGAGAGAAGAGAGTGGAGGAAATCGCCGCCATTCCGCTTCCGAACGTTTCTCCGTCCTCGGCCCCCTCCAAGGAGGCCACCTTCTCCGAGACTGCTTCTGAGTTCACGCTGGAATACCTGCTGTACAACAGCGTGTGATGGCCTCCTGTCTCCGCCCACCGCCTGTACCTCTCATCGGTTAGCTGGTATGTGGAGGCTAGAAACGCAGGAGTGGTGACAGAGCCCTCGATGTTCCTTGTTCCAGACCATACTGCTCTGGTGTTGAATGCCCTTTCTTCGAAGCGATCTTCCATGGCTCCGGATTGGAGGGTCGGCAATAACGATGCTCATTGCATTCCTATGGCAGACATCACGGCATCGATGTTCGCATCGACAACTGTCGACTCTGCCCCGGCGTTTTCGATGGCTACGCCGGGGTCCTTTAGGCCATGTCCGGTGACGGTTGCCACGACGTTTGAGTTGTCTGGGATGGATCCGCTCGCATGGCTTTTGACGATACCTGCGATTCCGGCCGCTGAGGCTGGCTCGACGAATACCCCCTCGGTCCTAGCGAGCATCCTCTGAGCGTCGAGGATCTCGTCGTCGCTCACGCAACCGATCGATCCTGAGGATTCGTCGGCCGCCCTGACTGCTTTCTCCCAACTAGCGGGGTTTCCGATCCTTATCGCGGTGGCGACTGTCTTAGGCGAGTGGATCACCTCCCCCCTGACTATCGGAGCGGAACCCTCTGCCTGCCAACCCATCATCCTGGGGAGCTTGTGAGACCTGCCGGCGTCTAGGTACTCATTATATCCCATCCAGTAGGAGGTGATGTTGCCAGCGTTGCCCACTGGAAGGAAGTGGAGGTCCGGTGCGTCACCCAGCGAATCGCACACCTCGAACGCGGCGGTCTTCTGCCCCTGAATCCTATACGGATTGATGCTGTTCACGACTTCGAACTCATCCATCTCACCCAGTTCCCTGACCAGTTCCAAGGCATCATCGAAGTTCCCCTTGACTTCGAGAGTTATCGCCCCGTGGATCAGTGCCTGGGCCATCTTCCCATAGGCTATCTTGCCCTTGGGAATCAGTACGACGCACGACATCCCCGCCCTCGAAGCGTAGGCGGCAGCGGAGGCGCTGGTGTTGCCGGTGCTGGCGCATACGATAGCGCTGGCACCCCTTTCTGCTGCCTTCGAAACCGCGAGCGTCATCCCTCGGTCCTTGAAGGAGGCCGTTGGATTGAGGCCCTCGAACTTGACGAGCAGATTGAAGTCGCCGCCAATCGCCTCTACTAATCCGGGGGCTTCGATCAGTGGCGTGCTTCCCTCGTTGAGTGAGACTACTGGAGTCGCCTCTGAGACTGGCAAGAAGTCGCTATAACGACGGATAACGCCCTCGTCCTGCACGGCCATCCCTAGGAGCAATCCACCATGAACCTGCCCGAATAAACAAGTGGCATTAAGGCCGATAGCCCCCCGACTGCTGGCGTGGTCGAACAGCTGTACTACGCGGTTGGAATGGGCTGCTACGTCATGGTGGTACTGTTTGCGACGCGTTTCCCGTACGAGATGATGGTTTCTAGGGGCGTTGAGGACATCAGGGCGGTTTACTACAACAGGAAGATAGTGCACATGATGGCTGGGGGGGTCGGCTCGTTCTGTGTCCCGATACTGTTCACGGATTACTGGTACCCGCTCGTGTGTGGTATACTGCTGACCATCTTCACCTTCGCCGCGCATCAGAGCGGCAGGAGGATGTATTGGTTCCAGACGGATCAGAACCAGAACGACGTCAAGTTCACCCTGATGTGGTGGGCGTCGATCACCCTAATCTGGGCACTGGTTGGTGACCCATGGCTGGCCATAGTCCCTTCATTGTTCATGGCATTCGGGGACGGGGTGACAGGGATAGTACGCAACGCCGTGATTCGGAAGAGGTCTAAGAGTCCCATTGGGAACGTCTTCATGTTCATCGTAAGCGCCCCGATGGGCTGGTTCGTAGCGGGCATGGGCGAGCCCTCCATTCCGGAGTGGGGGCTGATTGCCGCGGCGGTCGCCACCTTCGTCGAGAGATACGAGTTCGGGCCGATAGATGACAACATCCTGATCACTGTGTTCGCGACTGGGGTGCTCCTTCTAGGGATCGAGGTCGGGAGCCTGCTGTGAGCCGACCCTCTCTGCGAATGCGAGGCAGAGTGCGACCACGGGCCCTATGGTGAGTGCGAAAAGCACAGTTCCCAAACCGAACTTGCCACCCAGTGCAACTCCGACTATCAGAACCACCACCTCGATCGATATCCTGACCCTTCCTATCGGGACTCCTGTCACCCTCTGGAGGCCGGTCATCCATCCGTCTCTGGGTCCTGGCCCGAGGTTGGTGGTCAGGTACATCGCGCTACCGATCCCTACGAGGATTATCCCAGAGGATGCGAGCAGGAAGGATCCCAGTTGGCTTTCGGGTGTAGGCAGAATTGGCACCATCACGTGAATGGTCAATGCGATGATGATCGCATTCAGGATTGTGCCGATTCCAGGGATCTCCCGGATCGGTATCCACAGCAGCAGCACCGCGACGCTGACGAGGAACGTCGCCTCCCCGATTGTCGAGCTGATGGAGTACGATATCCCCTCGGCTAGAACCGTCCAAGGCGTGTTGCCTATTCCCGCGGCGATGAGGAACGAGTCGCCCAGCCCGAAAATGAACTCGCCGGTGACCAAGATGGCGAGTGTCGATGGCCTTGGTCTTACGGACGTGGGGTTGGATGAGCTCCACCAAACTGTCGGTACCTTCTTTGCTGGTCGGAGGCGCTCCATCAGACCCATAGAATCACCCTCTCTCGTTCAGCCTTCGACCCAATCGGCGTACCCGTCCGAGCTTTCGGCTTTCCACGCGGTGATTTGGGGGGTTTCGTAAGGGTGCTCCTTCAGGATGAGTGCGATCAGGCCGTCCTTCCTGGATTCGGATGTTTTGATTTGTATCCTCCATTCCTCCGAGGACTCGATGCTGCCCTCCCATCGGAACACGGACGTGACTCTGTTTCTTTGGACGCAGGCAGCAAGCTCCGACTCAACTAAGGTCGCGCACCACTGACCGGCGAGTGGCTCGATCCAGTCGCCCGGAAGTGTGGTCTGGACTACCCAAACGCTCCCCGCCATGTTACATCGGATGACTGGTGCACCATCAAATCATGGCATAATTTGAATGAGAGATGGACATCGGACCCATGATGGAAGGGTGGCTGAAGCCGATTGACACCGGGAAGGTCCCCCCTGATGGGTCAGAGTTTGATGTGATTGTGGTTGGTGGGGGGCCTTGCGGGTCAGCTGCTGCGGCATACAACGCCATGAATGGCTGCAGAGTGCTCCTGATCGAGAAGGAGATCTGGCCCAGGGACAAGCCATGTGGAGACGCAGTTGGTGGGAAGGCACTCACTCACGTAAAGGAGCTGGGTGTGAAAGAGATGATAGAGGCCACGCCCTACTTCACGGTAGATTCGATAATCTTCGGGAGCGCTAATGGCAACTCGGTACGGGTTATGCTTCCACAGGAGGAGTTCGAGAAGAAGATGGCCGGGTACTCCCTCCCAAGGATCCAGTTCGACTACATGATGTTCAAGAGGGCCACTGAGATAGTGACCGGGGCCGGGGGATCCGTGATCCAGGGTTTCAGCGTCGAGGAGGTCGGAGTAGAGGAGGGTTGCGTCAAGGGCGTGACCGGAAGATTCGGCGGAAGGGGCTCGAATGAGGGGACCTTGACGTTCACTGCCCCGCTGACGATAGGCGCCGGGGGGTACAGATGCCCTGTGGCCACCACCCTCGTGGAGGGGATCCACAACGAGGCAATGAGGGACGATGACCACTACTGCGGTGCATACAGGGAGTACTGGAAGGGAGTGGGTGGATTCGAAGGCAGCCAAGGGGCGATTGAGATTCACTTCATCAACGAGGTCGTCCCGGGATACTTCTGGTTGTTCCCCGTCCAAGAGGGGGTCGTCAACGTAGGAATAGGGATGGTTATCTCGGAGCAACGCAAGCAGAAGGGGGCTGACAAGTCACTGAAGAAGAAGCAGAGGTGGGTCATAGAGCAGCATCCCGTGTTCAAGGAGCGCTTCAAGAACGCCGAGCTCGTTGAGGGTTCGCAGAAGGGCTGGCAACTTCCCTTTGGCTCGCCGAGGAAGAAGGCACCCTCGTTCCAGCCTAGGAGAAGCGCTGGCGCGGGAGTGATGTGCGTCGGCGACGCCGCCAGTCTGGTCGACCCATTCACAGGGGAGGGCATTGGGAACGGGCTGGTATCCGCCAAGATGACCGCCAAGCACTTCGAAAAGGATGAGCACGCCGGGGGCTTCCCGGAGGAAGTGGCCACGGCTTACATGGAAGAGCTATGGGGGACGCTGGGAAAGGAGCTCACGAACTCCTTCAGGCTCCAGAAGCTCGTGAAGTGGAAGAGGACGATGAACTGGTTCGTCGGGAGGGCCTCACGAAAGGAGAAGATGGCGGACATGCTCACGGGAATGATTGCCGACAAGGAGGCCTCAAAGGCCCTCTGGAACCCATGGTTCCTGTTCAAAACGATAGTACTGCCCTGAGGTGAGATGATGTCAATGGGAGAGATAGGAGAGGAAATCGATGGGATCGATGTTGTTTTCTTGGACCTCGATGGGACCATCTACCTCGGTAACGAGCTGATCGATGGAGCGCTCGATTTCCTCGCAAGGCTGGAGGCGCGCGGAACCAGGAGGTACTTCCTATCCAACAACTCAAGCAAGTCGGTCCATGAGTACCTCGCAAAGCTAAGCGGCCTCGGCATCACAGCATCGGAAGAGGAGGTGCTTCTGTCCACACACGACCTGATAGCGTGGCTTTCGGGCGAGGGCGTGAGCGACACATACCTAGTTGGGACTTCCGGGATGCGAGGCATGCTGGAGGAAGCCGGCTTCAGCACCTCTTCCGGGAGTCCTGAGTACGTCGTACTGGGATATGACACCGAGATAAGCTACGAGAAGCTTTCTGGGGCCTCGATACACCTTCACAACGGCGTGCCCCTAGTCGCAAGCCACCCGGACATGGTCTGCCCCTCCCCTGAGGGGGGGCTTCCTGACACCGGGGCGTACATGGCCCTCCTCGAGGCGGCCACCGGGGTCAGGGCGTCTCACATCTGCGGGAAGCCCAACAAAGGCATGATAATGCACAAGATCGAGGAGATTGGGGTGGACCCGACCAGCTGCGCGATGATCGGCGACCGCTTGTACACTGACATGGAGATGGCGAACAGGGCCGGGGTCCACGGCATACTGGTTCTCTCGGGCGAGGCCACTAGGTCGGATCTGGACGCAAGTGGCCTCAGTCCGTCCCTAGTCGTGGACTCGATTTCCTCGCTGGCTCGATAGCTTTCCCAAAACCGTTCTTGGAGAAATAGATAAGCTCGGCTATTTCGGGCCAGTCATGGAGGGTCTGCTGTCGAGGACGGGTCGGGCGATCCATCGGCGAAGGGCATTGGTGATCGCCGCTGCCCTCGCATCGGTCGCGCTGTCGATGCTGCTGATAACCCAGGGCAACGAGTTCGACGACGGGAACTCCCCTCCCCCGGCAATCGAGTCGGGGAGGGCCCTCGAGCTCGTCAGCGAGGAGCTTCCTGTGGTCTCGACGAACAGCGTGACTTACATCTTCTCCCATGACACGCTGTTTTGGAACGACACCGGGTTCGAACAGGGGGTGAGGAGCGCCCTGGAGGGGCTGGACGGGATCTCCCTCGGTGTTCTGGAGATCAGCCTGGCATACGACAACCCCGATGACCCCTCCCACCTGGCGAGGCACGTGTCCAGGGATGGCCACCGTGTCGCCACTTTCGTGGAGTTCAACGGCACCGAGGAGGAGATCGAGGGGGAGGTCGGGAGGATCAGGGGCGCCGTGCAGAGCGAGGAGTTCGAGATACTGGTCACAGGGAGCCTGGTCATTGACTCCGACTTCGACCGGCTGCTGGAGGCGGACCAGCTTAGGGCGGAGATAATCGGGATCCCGATCTCCATCGTGATCCTCCTATTCGTCTTCGGGACGCTGACGGCGTCGCTTCTGCCCATCGCCGTCGCCGGGTGCATGTTCCCGTTCGCTACCGGGCTGGCCTTCTTCGTGTCGAAGTATTTCTCCATGACCCAATACTCGGTCTCGATGATCTCGCTGATCGGGATCGCCGTATCGATAGACTACAGCCTCTTCTTGATCAGCAGGTTCCGGGAGGAGATCGACAAGGGGGAGAGCGTCGAGGACTCCATAGCCACGATGATGAGCACCGCGGGGCGTGCAATCCTCTTCTCCGGCGCGACTGTCGCGGTGGGGCTCTGCAGCCTGTTCTACTTCACCGCCACTCACATGCCATCGATGGGGATGGGAGCGTTCCTAGCCGTCCTAGGTGCGCTGCTTTACTCAATGACGCTGCTCCCCGCGCTCCTGTCCCTGGTGGGCGAGGGGATCAACCGGTTCCCCGTGCCGATCCCCGGCGCGAACAGGAAGACGGACTTCTGGGAGCGCTTCTCCACCCGGGTGATGGAGAACCCCGTGAGATGGCTTGTCCCTGCCATGGCCGGCCTGCTACTGCTAGGAGCCCCGTTCCTGAACGTGCAGCTGAACGCTGGCGGCCTCGACACGCTGCCCCCTGACCTGGAGTCCAGGCGCGCATACGAGCTCCTGGAGGACGAGTTCCCGGCCTTCACCGCCTCTTTCGTGCCCATAGTGGTTGTATTCGAGGACGGGCAGGAGCCGTTCTCGAAGGCCCTGGCGATCGAGGTCGCCGAAGTCTGCGATGGGGTGAGGGGCGTGGAGGGCGTGATCAACGTCGAGCACCCCCTATGCACGCCGGGCCTTTTCGACGTCGCCATCGGGGAGTGGCCGATCGAGGCCCAGGTCGCTTGGTCGACCACGGTGTCGGACTCGGTGGCGATGATCAACGTCGCCATCGAGTATGGGCCGGGCACGGACGAGGCCGAGCAGCTGATCAAGGACGTGCGGGGGTTCACCGGCGTGAGCAAGGAGGAGATCCTGGTCGGCGGCTGGACGTCGTACGAGGTCGACATGAAGGAGCACCTCAGCGAGCGGATCCCGGTCGTCCTGTCATTCGTCCTCATCGTGGCGATGGTCCTCGTCTGGTTCCAGGTGAGGTCGGTGCTGGTCCCCATCAAGGCCGTCCTGATGAACATCCTATCCATCTCCGCTTCCTTCGGCCTGATTGTGGTCGTCTTCCAGGAGGGTCTCCTGTCCGACGTCCTGAACTTCACGCCCCAGCCGCTGGACCTGATGGTGCCGCCGCTCGTGTTCTGCATCGCCTTCGGGCTGTCGATGGACTACGAGGTGCTGATGCTCTCCCGGATTCACGAGTCTTGGCTGGAGACGGAGGACAACACCCGAGCCGTCTCGGAGGGGCTGCAGGCGTCCGGGAGGCTGATTACCGGGGCAGCTGCCATCATGATCGCCGTTTTCTCCGGGTTCATCTTCGCTGACGTGCTGATCATCAAGTCGATCGGCTTCGCGCTGGCAGTCGCGGTGTTCGTAGACGCGACCATAGTGAGGGCCATCGTCGTGCCGTCGGCCATGCGTCTGATGGGGAAGGCCAACTGGTGGTCCCCCACCCTCCCCTCCATGCGCAAAGACAAAGGCGATGCTTAGCGGACACGCAGCATGGCAGCCGAAGAAGGGCCCATCCTAGTGACTGGCGCAAGCGGTTACATCGGCAGCCACGTCGTATCCAACCTGCTTTCCCGCGGGAGGAATGTTAGGGCCACTGTTCGGGACGCGTCGGACCCAGAGAGGGTTGACCACCTGAATGCCCTGGAGCCCGGGGACGGGGGAAGCCTCGAGATAGTGGAGATGGACCTGATGGACTACGACTCGGTCCTGCTGGCTGTCGGGGGTTGCGTCGAGGTGATACACACCGCAGCAGCCGTGAGGCTGACTGCGAAGCGCCCCCAAGAGCAGATCGTCGACCCCAGCGTCATCGGGACGGGGAACGTGCTGAGGGCCATCGACGAGTCTGGCGGGGTCAGGTGCCTTGTCCACACCTCCTCCACGGCCGCGATCAGGCCGCTGAAGTGGGAGGACGGTCAGACCCTGTCCACCAAGGACTGGGCCGATGACGCCAACCTGGAGGAGAACCCGTACGGGCTGGCCAAGTTCAGCGCAGAGGTACTGGTCAGGGAATGGCACGGATCCAAGGAGGAGGGGAGCAGACCGAGGATGGTCTCGATAAACCCCTGCATAGTGTTCGGGCCGCCCCTGTCCAAGAGGCACCTCAGGGGCAGCGTTTCTTTCGTGATGACCCTGCTGAGGAGGGAGATCCCAATGGTCATCCCCATGCACATCAGCATCGTTGACGTCAGGGACGTGGCCGAGGCTCACGTCAGGGCGCTGACAAGGGGGGAGGATGGTGGTCGCTACCTCGCTGTCTCGGGCCAGATGTGGTTCAAGGAAATCGCCAAGGCCCTCAAGGCAGCTCACCCGGACCTCAGGATCCCCACCAAGCAGCTGCCCTACTCGCTTTCCCTGCTGGTGTCCATTTTCCACCCCAGAATCAGCCTGTCATGGGCGAAGAGCCACTTGGGCAAGGAGCTGTTCTGGGACGCATCCCCCACCGAGGAGGCCCTGGGGATGGAATGGAGGTCCCCCGAGACCTCGCTGTTGGAGTCCGTGCCCACTGTGCTCAGGAACGGCTGGCTCTGACCGCCTAGAATACCTGTGGCGCCAGGTCGTAGGCCTGGTAGGCGAAGCTGGCTGAGAATGCGAGCATGCCGATGCCGCAGAAGGAGAGCGCGTACCGATACGCGCGCTTCGAGAGGCTGCCTCGAGTCCTGTCGAAGAAGTAGGCGATCACGACCTTGACGAGGATCACCGACAACAGGAAGGAAATGGCGTAGGCCACTGGCGCGATCGGCTCCTCGGACGCGACCGATGCCATCAGGGGGCCGCCGATCAGGAACCAGAAGATGTAGACGTTCGGATTGAGCAGGTTAGTCAGGACTCCTCTCCTGAAGGACCCGGTGACCTCGATCACCTGCACGTCTGGGTTGG